>Ga0194138_10000094_pt1 | contig 43138 bp, 39 predicted proteins | sample TARM_MetaG_T2_14_FD_134022 | JGI IMG/M metagenome (GOLD analysis project Ga0194138, IMG submission 134022) | Freshwater microbial communities from Pennsylvania, USA, analyzing microbe dynamics in response to fracking - TARM_MetaG_T2_14 (version 2) | ecosystem: Environmental > Aquatic >...
GATTCGGAGGTTGTACCCTCCGATCTGGATGCGCGCGCCGGCGGGGAAGGGGGCGCGGGTCCGAACCCGTTCTCCCTCGAGATAGGTGCCGGTGGTGCTGTTCAGATCCTCGACGGCGAACTCGTCGTCCCGCACGCTGAGGACGGCGTGTTTTCCGGAGATGCCCGGATCGCGGAGGACGACCTTGTTGCCGGCGTCGCGGCCGATGGTGTAGACTCCCGGGGGAAGCTTGAAACGTTGTTCGGCCCCGTCCTGCGGTTGGATCACCAGTTGTCGCGATTCCGCCATGGTCAGCGCACCACGGTTTCGGAGTTGTCCTCGCCGCGGAGAATATCCCGGCGTTTGCGGTTCAAACGGGGGAGTTCCCGCTGCAGGGTTTGGAAATCGATGGGAGGCGTTTGTTCCATCACCGAGACGTCTCCGGGGTTCCGGAGGGTCAGGGTGAGGGTGCCTTTGACATTGGTGGCGAAGGCGAGGAGTTCGGCCTCCTGGGGAAAGACGGCGATGGTGACGGTGCTGTATCCGCCGCGCCGGCGGGAGCCGCTGATCTCCATTTCGGCGCGGGCGGTTTCCTGTCCGGTGGCGAGCACGGTCACGTCCTGCAGAACGGTGAAGGTGACGGTTTCCATTTCCGAGGGGTTGTCCTCGTCGATGAAGCTGAAGGTGCCGAGGATATCCACCTTGTCGTTGGGGCGCACGAGCCCGCTGACGGCGCTTTCGCCCGAGACGGGGATGGAAATGGCCCGCATGCCGGAACGAATCGCGGGGGCCAGACCGGTCAGCTCGTCCAGATTCGCGCCCACATGCACCCAGTCGAGGGGGCTGTCCTTGCGGAGGGGAAAGCGCAGGGTTTTACCCAGAACGAACTGGATCTCGTCGGCTTTGAATACCTGGTTCCCGACTCCGGATTCGTAGGTGGTTTGTTCCCGGATATTGCGGTTGCTGAGCACGGTGCCCGCCGGCAGGTCCTCCCGGGCCACCAGAATGGTGACCTTTTTCGCTTTGGCGTACAGGGCGTCCCGTTCGGCTTTAATGTAGACATGGGTCAATACGAACGCCAAGCCTCCCATGGCGACGGCGATGATCAGGACGATTTTTTGCTTCATAGATTCAGATCTCCGGTCATATCAAACACGATCCCTACTTCACTCCCAAAGGTTTGTGAAGTCTGAGTACACGGGTAATTCCATCCGATCCCCGCTGGGCGCCGAGGAGGGCCACCCGGTTGCCGCGCAGAAACATCCGCATGCCTCCGGTGTTGAGGGGGGAGGGGGTCCATCCCTCGGTTTCCATCATGCCCGAGAGCAGGTCGAGGGCGGCGGCGGGAGAGGCGGGGGTGGTGGAAATTTCGATCGCGACCTGATTGCCCTCGTCCAGGCTGTAAAAGGTGGGGTCGCTTTGGGGAAAGCTGGGGATGTCTTTCAGACGGTGGCGGGCCGGGCGCGCCTCCTCGGTCTCCGCGGGTCGCTGGAGGCAGGAGATCCAGTATCCGCCGTCGGGAAGAGGTTGGACGAGGTACCGGTATCGCATTCCGTCCCGCCGGGCCAGAGCCCAAGCCGAGACCTCGCCCGGGATCCAGGCCAGCCGGTCGCCGTGGCGGTCGCGCAACAGGGCTTCGATTTCCCGGAGGGTGCCGGAGGTCGAATAGACGTTCAGGTCGCCTTTGGTGTGGTTGATCCGGACGGTGGTGCTGTAGGCGAGGTTCCAGGAATCCGCGAGGTCGACCGGAGTGCGCCAGAATACCTTGGCGGAGGCTACGGTGGCCAGCAGCAGGGGGAGGACTTGGAGCCACCGCCGCATCAGTACAGATCTCCCGTACGAACCATCCAGACCGACATTTGGATATCGACCGTGTCGTGTTGGAAAAACAGACGGCGCATTACCGGAAGGACGGGGATATTGAGCTCCATGCCGCCTCCCTGAACCAGTCCCATGGAGGTCATCAAGGTGTAGGTGTCCTCGATGCCGGCGAGGTCGTTTCCCGAGGCGTATCCCTGCAGGATTTCGGGGTGGTTTGGTTCCAAAAGGGTGACGTAGGCCTCGTTGGCGTTTCCGGTGTTCGGTTCGTCATCCAGCGAGTATTTGGATCCGTCGGGACCCTCCCGCATGCCTTGAAGGTAATTTGTCAGATCCGTCGTGAGGAAGGCCTCCGGCAGCATGCTGCGGGAGGTGGCCACCCGGGTGGCCTCGACCCGGGCGTCGGTGCGCGCCAGTCCCAGCCGCCCGAGTTGGAACGCCCCGCCGATGACCACGAGCATGGCCACGACGCCGATACAGAATTCGACGGCGGCCTGACCCGATTTGGTGGCATGGCGATGATCAGTGACCATGATAGGTGCCTCCCGTGTTTCCGCCTCCGCCGCCGGAGGGTTCGGTGCAGGAACCGGAATACTCCAACAGCCATTCGACGCCGTCCAACCTGAATTCCGGGTCTTCCCAAGTGCGAAGTTGATTGGCGTACCAGTTTCCGCTGGGGAGGACTTCCGGGCCGAAGCGGACATAATCCGGCAAGTGAAACAGAATGAACTCGGTCCAGCCGGGACGCAATCGTCCCTGCCCGCCGCTGAAGGACGTGTCGACGGGGATCAACCGCACTTCCCGAAAGGCGGGGAGCACGAGACCGTGGGCGTTGGGGGTGCTTGGGCCTTCGAGGGTGCCAAAGGGTTTGGCGGCGGCGGTCCAGCGTACGGTGTCGCCCCCGCGAAACGACGTATGGCGTTCGGAGTCGGTTTCCACCAGAACCGCGGCGTCGGCGCCGCCGTAATTGTATTCCTCGCGGATTTCCCCGTCCCAGGGGAAGCCGTCCGGAATGTCGTCGGTCCATCCGGACCAGCGGCTCGAATTGTAGTAGGCCCAGCGGTAATTGACCTCGAGGTAGGTCTCCCAATCGGTGAATTCCAAGCGGTCGAGCGCATCCTGCAGGTCGTCCATTTCATTTTCCCATTCCGAGGCGGGGGGGAGTTCGGGCACGCTGTCGCGAACCCGGACCCGCCGCAGGCGGAGATTATTGATCTCCGAGTTTACGGGAGGTTCGAACCGGCGTCCGGGAAGGGGCTCCCAATCGGCCCAGGAGGAGTAGGACTGCAGTTCATCGTAGGCATTGTGATAAAACCAGCACCAGCTCCGCCCCGCGATCGCGTCATAGAAAGAGGGGTTCAGCAGCAGATGGTTGTAGTGCTCGTAGTAGGAGTAAAACTGGCGCGGCGCTTCCACGGCCACGCCGTGTTCCGCCAACAGATCGAGCATGTCGGCGTATTCCAGCCATCCCGACCGGCCGTCGACGGCGGGAAACGGATTCGCGTATATTTCGGGGTAGACATTGCGGGCCATGGAGGCGTGTTGTCTCAGGGTGTTTTCGAATTCCGGGTTGTTGAACAGACCGTTGTGTTTGGCGGCCTGTTGGGAGGCGAGAAACCCGAAGAGGGGGCCGCTGAAGGTGATCCGACGTTGGAGGTCGGAGATCAGTTCCGCCTCGGCGCTGTTGGGATTGCCATCCTCGACGCTGTCGGTGATGGCCAGCGCCTGGGCCACATTGAGCGAACCGACGAGGTTGAGGGTGATGGCCTGCCAGCGGGCTCCGGCCAGGGCCGCGGCATCGCCCGCGTTGCGACTTACCGCTTTCACGTGCAGGACTTTGTTGGTGTCGAAATAAAACAGTGCGGCGAAGGCCAGCATCACGATGACCATCGTCATAAAAATGAGGGTCTGGCCGGATTTTCGCCGGGGGGGCGGGTTGAGGCGAGGGGTGTTCATCTCAGATACAGCTCCGCGTGATCCGCCAGTCGGGCTTCCCGTCGGAGATCGATGTGGTCGTTGTCGGAATACGCTCCCACGAACGGCATACGTAAACTGTATTCCTGGCGCATGACCACCCCGGCGGTTTGGCCGGGGATCCCCACATAGGAGGGGCGTTGGATATCCTCCCAGTCCTCGTACTTCAGAATGCCATACATGCGACTGTGATTCTCGGCCCCGAGAAACAGGGGGATATGGTAGCGCTCGATTTGCCAGTACTGGCTTGAGGAGGGGTTTTGACGAATGGACGCATAGAAAGAGCTTCCCGGCGACCGGGTGGACCAGGCGTTCGCGTTGCCGTAGGTTTGCTGCGAAGGAACCTCCATCGCCCCCGCGTTGGGAATTCCGGCGACGAGGGCGACCTTTTCCACCATGAAGGGGTTTAATCCCACGGCCCGCGCCCGTGCGGCGGCGTCGGCGGAATATTGCATTACCTCCGTGGCGGTGAGCATGAGCACGTACTGGACGACGCCGAAGAGAATCAGACAGAGCAAAATGATAATGCCGAACGACTCAAGCAGCGCCTGTCCGGACCGGTTTCGTCGGTGTCCGGCATCGGGCCGTCGAGCAAAACGGGTTCGCGTGGACCGTTTCATGCGAGTGAAACCGGCCGTGTTCCCGGGACCGGGAGCCCGGCCGGGACGCTTTAGTTCATTCCGTTTTCGTCCATGCCCTTCATCAGGTCGATGGACGATTCGGAAGTCGCGCTGTCGGCGTCTCCGCCGAGTTCTTCCGTGGCGCCGCCGACCATCTGGCGCAACCGGTCTCCGAACACGCCGAACACGGCGATAGCGGCGATGGCGACAATGACGACGATGATGATGTATTCGACCATGGCCTGGCCGCGTTTGTTTTTCATATTCCGAGTTTTCATTATTGGGTTCCTCCAAGCTTCCCAGACGGGGAAGGGGTTTCTATTGGGAGTTGGGTTTCAGTGTATTTCCGTCGGGAAGGGTTGGCAAGTTGTTTTTCGGGAGATCAGGGATATTCGGAAGAGACCAGATCGAGGATCCGGCCACCGTGTTCCTTGAAGACCACCATGAAGAAGCCGAGGGTGACGATAAGCCCGAGGGTCATCACCATCACCATGGTATACTCCAGCATGGTTTGTCCACGTTTGCTGTTCCGAATCCGTTTCATTTCTTCTTGTAGTTTTTAGTTTACACGTGGGAAGAAAAAGATTCCACTTTTATTTTCAGGCAACCTCGGGCGCATTTCGGGGCGGAGTTAGAGTCCCAGACGCGTGCGGGCCGCTTGAAAGTCCCCGGGGGGCGTCGCCTCGATCGCGAGGGGGAGTCCGGTCCGGGGGTCGGGAAGGGTCACGCGGCGCGCGTGGAGCATCTGACGGGGGATGGCGCGTTCGACCGCCGGGAGTGTATCGCCGGGTCCGTAGTGCCGATCTCCCACGACCACGCAGTCCACCGCCCGGACGTGGCGTCGGATCTGATGGGTCCGGCCGGTGACGATACGGCATTCGGCCAGGCAGTAGCCCTTTTTCCGGTTCAGGACGGTCAGAATCGTTTCGGCGGATTTGCCGTCCAGACGTCGGGTGATGGTTTGACGGGGCGGGGAAGGAACCCCGCGCAGCAGGACGAGATAGTGTTTGTCCACCTTGCGTTGACGGAACAGCTCCAGATAGGGGTCCCGTTTGTCGCTTTCCGAGGCGAAGAGGAGTACGCCGCTGGTGTCCCGATCCAGGCGGTGGAGGGCCCGCAGTCGGGGCAAATCGAGTTGTCGGCGGAGCAGGGCCTCCACGCCGGCGGGATGGCGGTCGCTGAGTCGGCCGGGGGGCTTGTTCGCCGCGATCAGGAGATCATCCCGGTACAGGATTTCCAGTTTATCCGTCGGGGCGGCGGAGGATTGTCCGGTCTGTACGGCCACCCGGTCCCCCTTCCGAAGAGGGTGTCGGGCCATCCAGACCCGTTTGCCGTTGACCAGCACCTGGCGGCGGTCCAGCAGTTCTTTGGCTTTGCGGCCGCTGAGGTCGAGGCGTTTGCGGAGAAACTCCCGCAGGGACAGGCCGGCGTCCGCCGCCGACACCGGAACGTCCGAAGATGGGGAAGGCGAATTCATGGAGGCTGGCTAGCAGAAAGCGGGGCGCTTTTCAATACGCGCGAATGTCGCCGAAGGACGGCAAAAGGGAGGCGCAGGGATGGCGGAGGGCTTATATCGGGTCGTTTTCGGACAACTTTTCCACCCTTGACTTGACAATCGCCCCCGAAAAGAAAAGAAGAGGGCCTCGAATTTGAACACCGCACCGAAGGCCTGTAAACGATGAGTGAATTCAACGAAGAAGTGATGTTGGAATGTCTGGAATCCACTCCCCCCGATCTGACACCCGTTCTCGGCCCGCTCACGGTGTTGCACGGGGAGGACCCGGACACGGCCGAATCGCACGCGAAACTGATCCGGTTGTCCCTGGCCGAAAAAAACGCCTATCGGGAACTGATCGAGTTTTACCAGGTTCTGGCCGACTGGTACGCGAAGGAACGCGGATGGCGCCGGACGGTGTTGCAGGATTTGAGCAAATCTTTCGGCGAGGATCCGCTGTACACTCTCTTTTTGAAGCTCTCGGGCATGGAGTCGCCGCGACTGAAAGCCAAAGAGGCGCTGCGTCGGCTGAAGCTTTTGGTGGAACTGGGCGAGGGCGATTACGTTTTTATGAAGAACTTCGGCTTTGGCGAAGTGAAGGAGGTTCGCCATGGAGACCGCCGGGTGGTGGTGGATTTCGTGGACAAGCCCGGCCACGAGTTGGAACTCGGCTTCGCCGCGGAACGGATGGAGCGTATTGACCGGGAGCATCTCTACGCCCGCCGGTATTTGGAGCCGGAGCGGACCGAGGAACTGGTGAAGGAGAGTCCCGCCGAGGTGGTGCGCATCGCCTTGCGCAGTTTCGGCCCGACCGCCGCTCCGCAGCTTCAGTCCCTGCTGGTCCCCGAGATCCTTCCCGAGGCCAAATGGAAAACCTTTTGGACGAACGCCCGCAAGGACCTGAAAAAGGATCCCCTGGTGATTCTTCCCTCCAAGAGGTCCGAACCCATCGAGTTGCTGTCGGAGGAAAAATCCTACGACCGCTCCTGGTTCGTCGAATTGGGCGAGGTGCGGAACATGGAGTCCATTCTGGATCAGTTGGAGGAGTGTTTGGAGGCGGAGCCCTCGCTGGAGCTGGACGACGCGTCCCGCGCCGTGGTGGTCGACCGGTTGCGTTTCGTGGCCATTGGGGCCGAAGGGAAATACTATGATTACCTGGTCCGCACCTGGCTGATCGCCGAACGGCTGGACATTTCCGCCGGCGAAGTGGAACTCTCGTCGTTCCTGGCGAAGGTCAAGACTCCGGAGGGCCTGCTGGCGGTGGTCCGGTCCCTGTCGGCCAACCTCACCAAGGCGTTTCTGTCCCGCCTGTCCGCCTCCGACGCGGACGCGGCGGCGGAAGTGTTGATCAAGGTGCTGCCGGAACTGGAATACTCCGCGCTGAACGAGGCGATCCAACTGTTGTTCGAACAGGGACTGGAGGACCGGGTGTCCGCCTCGCTCCGGCACGTGTGGAACCAGTGGTCGGCGGAGGTCGACGTGATGTTCTGGCTCTCCCAGAACCAGGAGAAAATCACGGAATGGAATTACGGAGGCACGCCGGACCTGGTGGCGCGGATTTTAAAAGTGATCAACCGGGATTACACCGGGAACCGTCTTCGGGTGCGGAATCAGCTCCGGGACGTGTTCCGCAAGCCCGAATGGCTTAAAAAGGTGCTCGGCAGCATGGATGAACGTCAGCGCCGCGCGTTGACCCAAGGGGTGAAAGACAGTTCCGCCTGGGAACAATTGGACAAGGCCTCCGTGTTGGGTCAGATCGTCAAGATCGACTCCTCCGTGCAGGATATCGTGTCTGGCAAGGCGGAGGAACAGGCCGAAGACAAGCTTCCGACGCAGGCCCGCGTGTCCTCGGTGCGCAGTTATCGCGCCAAAGAGGCCCAATTGCAGAAGCTGGTGCAGAAGGACATCCCGGAAAACAGCAAGGAAATCGCGGTGGCCCGGTCCTACGGCGACCTTCGCGAGAATTTCGAATACAAGGCCGCCAAAGACACGCAGAAACTTCTCATGGGGCGCCGGGCCGAGTTGGAAACGCAATTGCGGGACGTGAAACCCAGCGACTTTTCCGAGTTCGCGACCGACGAGGCGGGCATCGCCACGACGGTGAGGATCCGGTTCGAGGACGGGGCCGAAACGGCCTATCATATTCTCGGGGAATGGGACAGTGACGTCGATCGGCACATCATCGCCAATGGCAGTGGTATGGCTCGCGCGCTGATCGGGAAAAAAGACGGGGACACGGCCGAGGTGCCTTCGGAGTCCGGCGAGGCGCAACGGGTGACGGTGGTGTCCGTCCGTCCGCTTTCCGACGAGATCCTCGCCTGGGCGGCCGGGGAGGGCGTCGAGGAGGCGTAATTCATGCGGGCGCTTTTCCGCGGCCTGCCTCCCTGGTATGACGTGCCCGGATGGTTCCGGGCCGTTTTTTCCCGGGACGCGCACCCTTTCCTGCAGTTTGTCCGGTATGGTGTGGCGGGGGTGCTCGCCATGGCGACGAACGTGGTGGTGTTCGCGCTGGCGGAGCACCTTGTGTTTCCGGTGGCGAGCGCGGGGGAGGCGGAGGTGCTCTCGCTTCCCGACCGATGGGGCGAGGTTGGATCGTGGCTGGGGGAAATGGGGGAGAATGAACGGGTTCTGAATTATGCCCGGTGCAACGTGATCGCGTTTCTGGGAGCGAACATAGTCGCGTACGTATTAAATTTCATGTGGGTATTTCAAAGCGGCCGCCACGCGCGCCACATCGAGATTTTTCTGTTTTTGGGGGTGTCGTTCGTCGCTTTCCTGGTGGGCACGGCCCTGGCCGGGGTCCTGGTGGGGAATTTCGGGGTCAACGAATATGTGGCGAAGATGGGGGATGTGGCCGCGGCGGTGTTGTTGAATTACGTTTGCAGGAAATTTCTGATTTTTCAGAACTGACGCCCTCTGCTACAGTGGGAGCCCCATGCGTATTTTCCCTCTGATCCCGGTGGTCACCACGACGGCCGTTTTCCTTGCCTTGTGCTCCGGTTGCATGAGTCGGCGGCGACCCGCCCCTCCACCGCCCGTCGTGCAGCCGTTGCCCGCGCCGACCTCCCGACTTCGATTGCCTCAGAGGGGCAGCCCGGTCACCGGATTCGATCGTCTGGCCGGGTGGGAGGTCCGCTCGGAAACCGGAGAGGTGGAATTGGTGAAGAACACGGATCGAGCGATTTGGGGGGGCGCCGCGGCGGAACTCCGGTTTCGCCCCAATGGACCGGGGCCGCATCGCGTCACGCTGACGCCGGACGAGCCATGGCGAATCCAGTCCCTCTTCAATACAATTCTGCTTTGGGTATGGCATGACGGGAAAAGGGGATTGCGAGCCGATTCCGCGATCCGTCTGCTGGCGAGGGACGCCGGGGGCGCCTCCCGGGAATGGCGGTTGCCGTATCGACCGGAAGCCGGCTGGCAAATGCTGCATCTTCGAGAGGAGGAGACCCTGCCGTGGCCGGTGCGCATTGAATCCCTGCAATGGGTGCTTCCGGAGGGGACGACCGAGCCTCAAGTGCTGTTTCTGGAATCCCTGTCTATTTACCAGGAAGTACTGGGACGCATCCCCCAGAACATCCAATATGTCCGTCCCTACGAATATCCTCCGGCTTTCGCGCCCCGTCGCGACAACAGCGTGGTCCTCGATTTTCCCTCGGGGCCGGCGGCCTTTCGACCACAAACCCGGTCGGAACGGTCGATCCGGAAGGTGGAGCGGTTGGGCGTGGACCGGTTTCTTTTTTCATACGAAAGCGACGCGGGTCGGCTGGGGTATGTGGTGAACGCGACGCCCGGCGCGCCGTCGGTGGATGTCCGGGTGGACGGGGAGCGCTATCCGGGATTGTGGCGAAATTTGGGGGTCGCCGGCCCCGAAACACCGCCCGTGTTGCGCTTCGCGCGTATCGATGACGACGTCCTGTTCCTGCAGTATACCGGGGGGGTGCACTACGAGGTGAGCCTGCATGGGAAAACGTTGCAGGTGGAGGCGGCTTCCCTGTCGGAGAATCTGACCTCTCTGGATCTTGGCTCGATCGCCGCGCCCGACGGCAGCCTTCCCAAGGTGTTATATCCGCCATTCCTTCGTTTGCGGGAGGATCGACGGTGGCCGGTGTTTCAAGTGGACGAGGGGGAGCGGACGTTGTTGGTGAGTTGTTTCCCCGACTGGTGGTTTTCAATGGCGGGGGGATACGAGCCGGTGCGGTCCACGGCGGCCCGCACGGGGGTGTCGCTGGGGCGGATGGTGTACACGCCCCGCTGGAGGGGGAGCCGCAACGCGTTCCGGGAACGGCTGTATTTCACGGTGTCGGAGCAGTTGGAGGAGGTGCTGCCGTCTCCCGCCGCCCCCCGGGCCTTGTATCGCGATGAAACGGAGCGGTGGGTCTGGAGGGGGCGTCCCGGGCGATCGACTTTGGAGGAACGGGAACCCCTGTCCGGCCTGGCGTTGATTCCACCCGAAGAAGGCGTGCCGATGGGATGGCGGCACACCACCGTCACGACCGGACGCGAGGTTTTCCCGATTTCGGTGCGGCCGGTGGATCCGATCTGGGAGGACGACCTGCTTTCCCGGGACGGGAAGGGGGCGTGGAGGGAACACCCCTCCGGGGGGTATCTGATGAAGTCGGGACGCTTTGATCGCGACGCGGTCAAGCGTGTGAGGGAGTTGCGAGGGGAGGGAGCCGGCGCGTTTCTCTTCCTGCCGGATGTAACGGCCCATCCACCCTGGCGGTATACGGATTTCGACGCGCGAATGACCGGCGCGGGCACGTACGCCCAGACGTGGGCCGAAACGGGGGCGTTTCTTCAACAGACGGCGGCGGAGTGGGGCGGTCCGGTACTGGGGGGCGGTGGATCGGAATGGCTTTGGGCCGGACTGGTCGCGGGAGTGGTCCCGGAGTTTCCACATGGACTGGGCGAGTTGCATCCTTTTCTGCCGCATGTGGCTTGGAAGAACATTCACCCGTATATGGACCTCCTGGGATTGGGAGGCCCGGAGGCCTTTGCCCACCCGTACGGGCCCTCGGATTCCAGAGAGCGCCGCGTGGATCGGATGTTGGCCTCGATGGTGGCGTACGGCGCGGTGGGGCGTCTACCCTCCCTGGAGGATTCTGTGTTGCGCCGGAAGGTGCATCGCTATCAGCAGGCGTTGCAGCCCGCTTTCGACGCACAGACCACCGAGCGAATCGCGTATTGGGATGGTGCCCGCTTTCTCAGCGCGGGGGAGGCGTTGCATACGGGAGCGCTTTTACGGAGCCGCCTGTATATGCGGTTGAAGAATCAGACGGAGATTTGGGTAAATGGTGATTATGACGGAGAATGGACGGTGCGGGTGGACAATCGGAGTGTCCGGTTGCCGCCGTTCGGTTTTGTGGTGCGGGGGGAGGATGTGCTCGCGGTGAACGGGCTGACAGAGACCGGAAGCCCGCTCTCTTGGGCGGAGACGCCGGATTGGGTATGGATTTCAAGTTCGGAGGAGGTGGTGTCGCGGGACGGGGTAACGGTGAGGGGCACGCTGTATGTCCGTAGGGCGAAGGAGGGGGCGCCGGCGGTGCTCGAGGTGTCGGATTGGCGCGGGGAGGCGAGGATCTCGGCGGAACGGCTCGGCCTTTCTCGGGTGGGGACCCTGATTGCGCGTGATTCGGAGGGAAGGGTCTTGCCGGACGTTGAATTGCTCCGGGAGGAAAAGGAATGGGTGCTTCGGGGAGATTCCGCTCTGCGGCGGGTGACCGTGTACGAGGAAGTTCGGGGCGCCGAGGCGAATTTTCTCCCCTGATCGGATTGACAAAACCGGGGGGAATGCAGTATGAGACGTTCCACCCGATTTCCGGGGGGTTAGCTCAGCTGGGAGAGCGTCTGAATGGCATTCAGAAGGTCGTCGGTTCGATCCCGATACCCTCCACCAAACTTGAAAGCCCCGCAAGCGTCACGCTGGCGGGGCTTTTCTCTTTTCCAACCCATCGGCGAGGTCCCTGGCCTGCTTGACGCAGTCGGAGACGCTGACGCCCCGATACCCGCTTCCGCAGAAGTGGAGTCCGCCCAGGGTGGTGGCGCGTTGTTCGAGGCGGGCGACCCAGTCGAGGTGTCCCAGGCGGTAGCCGGGGTTTCCGTTGGGCCAGCGTTGCAGCCATTGGGCCCGGGGCGTGTCCGGAAGGAAGGGGCAGATGTCCCGCAGAGCCTGAAAGGCGGGAGCGACGACCTCCTCGTCGGTTCCGGATTGGATGGCCTCGGCGGCGTGGGGGCCTCCGATGAACGCGCGGCAGACGAACCGGTCGGGCGCTTCGCGGTGGTCGAATTTGTTGCCGGTCCAGGTGCAGCCGACCAGGGCGGTACGCAGGGGGTGGGACGCCATGAACCCGAAGCCTTTGGGGGGGCACTCGATGTGTTCGCGATCAAAGACCAGGGAGAGCGTGGCGGAACTGGAAGACGATTGTTCCTTCAGAAGGCGGGTGCATTCGGGGTCGAGGGTTTCAAACAGTGGCGCGGCGTTGCGGGCGGGAAGGGCGATCACGACCCGGTCGAAGGCCTCGCCGTTCACGCTCCACGTGTCGCCGTTTTTTTCGAGCCGGTGGACGGGGGTCTTTGGTCGGAGGGTGGGTTCCAGTTGCGCCGCCAGAGCGTCGGGAAGCGCCCGCATGCCGGATTTCAGCGAGGTGAAGAGGGCGGGCGCGTTCCCCGCTTTATGTCGGGCGCGGGCCTCCCGCATCATAGAGGACATGCCTTGAACCAGGCTGCCGTGTTTGCGTTCCAGCGTTTGCAGACGTGGAAAGGTTGCGGACATGCTCATGTCCTCCGGGTCGCCACCGTAGATGCCTCCGAGCAAGGGGCCCGCGAGCCGGTCCAACGCCTGTTGGCCGAAGTGGCGACGGGTGAAATCGGCCAGACTCTCGTCGCCCTCCGGCGGGGTGTGGCGCAGAAAGGGTTCCATCAGCATGCGGAGTTTTCCTAACGGGGTCAGCAGCGGAGTGGTCAGAATGGGCGTGACCTTTTGGGGGATGAACAGCTTACAGCCGGCCGGGAAGGGGTGGAGACGTCCGTGGTGAAGGATGGAAAAGGAGCGTTGGTGGTCGTTGGAGGGAAGGAGTTCGTGTTCCAGACCCAGTTCGCGGCAGAGCTCGAGCGCCCAGGGTTTTTCCGTGAGGAGGGAGTCCGGGCCGCCCTCCAGCAGGCAGCCCTCCAGTTCACGGCTGATCATTTTGCCGCCAAAGCGTTCGGAGGCTTCGAAGACGGCGGGGTGGCGACCTTGTTTTCGGAGGTACCAGGCGGCGGAGAGGCCGGCGATGCCGCCTCCGAGGACGGCGACGGTTTCGGAGGGGGAAGAACTCATGTTGTCCCTGTATTCCCTTTCGATGGCCGGCGCAACCCCGGGATGGGATGGATGTGGGGCGTGTTGGAGGGATAGGGCGCCGGGGCCGTGTCGCGCCATGGGCAAGAATGGGACATGCCGTCTTGCGGACGACGCTCCTTTGGATCAGGAGGCGCGGGAGAGGCGGTGGACTTCGTCGACGAGGAGGCGGACCCGTTCGGGCGGGGTGGTTTTGACGACGCCGTGGCCAAGGTTGAAAATATGGCCTTTGGCGGGGGCGAAGGCGTTAAGGACGTCCTTGGCGCCGGCGAGGGCGGCCTCGTCGGACGCAAGGAGAAGAGCGGGGTCGAGGTTGCCCTGATAGACGCGGTCCGTGCCGAGTCGTTGCAACACGTTGGCGGGGTCGGGCCGCCAATCGACACCGATGACATCCACGGGCATGGCCGCCACCTGTTCGAGCAGGTGTCCGCCGTTGGCGGAAAAATGGATGGTGGGCACCTTGTGTTGCAGAGCTTCGAAAATGCGGCGGGTCCAAGGGGCCGCGAAGCGTTCATAGTCCCGGGCGGCAAGGCAGCCGGCCCAACTGTCGAAGAGTTGCAGGGCCTGGGCGCCGGCCTCGATTTGGCCGAGAAGGTAGTCGATAATGGTGTCCGTGAGTCGGTCCATGAGGTCGGCCCAGCGGGTCGGGTCCGTGTGCATCCAGCCGCGCACGGCGTCGAAATCTTTGCTCCCGCCGCCTTCAACCGCGTAGCAGGCGAGGGTGAAGGGAGCGCCGGAGAAGCCGATGAGCGGGATGCGGTTCCGAAGACGTTCCCGGGAGAGACGGACGGCGTCGAGGGTGAACGTCAAGGCGTGGCGGGCGTCGACGGGTCGCAAGGCGCGGACGTCGGCCGCGTCGCGGACGGGGTTGTGAAACACGGGCCCCCGTCCGGGGATGAACTCCAGGCGCAACCCCATGGCCTCGGGGAGGGTCAGGATGTCCGCGAAGACGATGGCGGCGTCGAGGTCGAAGGCCTCGACGGGTTGGAGGGTGACCTCGGCCGCGCGCTCGGGATGTTTCATCATCTCGAGAATGGGATACCGTTTTCGCAGGGCGCGATATTCGGGCATGTAGCGTCCGGCCTGGCGCATCAGCCAGACGGGGGCGCGTTCGACGGGCAGGCCCGCACAGGCTCTGAGAAAGCAGTCGTTTTCGGGGAGGTCGGTCATGGGGGGGGATGTATACCCCCGGGGGCGGAAAGGCAAGCGTCGGGTCGTCGCGCGTCTCAGCCGCGGTCGCCGGGGAGAGACGGAACGCGTTCTTCGTGCTCAATCACGACCAGTTCCGGTTTCAGCTTCTCCCGGATGCCGTCGTCGATGCGGGTTTTGCCTCCGCAGGTGTCGCGCACGTGCATGTTCAGCGGCTTGGGATTGGTGGTGCTGTGGCTTTCCCCGGCGGCCAGGGCGATGGCGTTTTTGATCAACGCGTGGCTGATGTGCTCGAAATTGTGTTCGATGGTGGTGAGAGGCGGGTCGCTGTAGTGGCTGGCCTCGGTGTTGTTGTGGCCGATGATGCCGTAGTCCCCGGGGGCGGTCATGCCGATTTTATGCATGGCGGTCATCATGCGCAGAGCGTGTTCGTCGTCGTAGCAGACGAGGCCGAGTTTGCCGCGGCACGACTTGAGTTTCGCGGCGAGTCCGTCGATACGGTCGCTGCCGGGGGGAACGAGATGGGCGCGGTTTTCGAGGCCGTGTTCGGAAATAAAGGTGGTGTAGGCGATGAGCATTTTCTCGAGGATCGGATCCTCCATGGTGGAGGGACCGATGAACCCGATCTCGGAGTAGCCCAGGGTATGAAGGTACCGGCATAGTTTCTCGACCACCACGCACATGGCTCGGCCGAAGTCTTTTGCCAAACCGAAGTAGTTTTTATCGAGGCCCGGGATGTACAGGGGGAGGCTGACGGGCAGGGGGGAGGCTTCGGCGAATTGCCGGACCTCCTCGCAATATCGCATGGGAAACCAGGGGAGCAGGAGGGAGGTGCACCCTTCCTTGACGAGTTCCTCGACTTGCGGGGAGATGGACTCGTCGAATCCATTGACACGGCGGGACACGAGGGAGACCTCCTCCTCGACGGCGGCCTGTGAAAGCCGCATCAGCAAATGCTGCGCGTAGGCGTTGGAGGCGCTGTAAATCAGCATTCCCACACGGGCTTTGACCCGGGTGTTGAGGGAGGGAGGGGCGCTGTCGTGGCTATTCACGAAGGTGCCGCTGCCGACCCTCCGGATAATCAGACCGTCGTCCACCAGGGATTTGAGGGCTTTGCGGATGGTCAGGAAATTGCATTCGTAGTTGGTGGCGAGTTCCCGTTCGGGGGGGATTTTGGCCCCGATGGGAAGGGTGCGCACCAGCCGGCGGATTTCCTGTTCGACTTCTTTGTATTTAAGTTGAGGGGAATGCATGGGGAAAGGAGGGATTGCTTTTCGTGTAAATCAAAGCAGGGGGTATGTGAAGCCTAAAACAAAGCAATCCGGCTTGGATGGAGAGGGAACGCTCCCGAATTCGGTCCGTGGATACTCTTGATATCCTTGACCGGCGTGGATGGTTTTGCCATTGCACCACCTTCTCGTTTGCTACGCAATTGCATTCTAAAACCGGAGTGTCCCATGTCGAACCGCCTTCTCGTTTGCTTTATTTCCCTGTGCCTTCTTCCAATGCTTCGCGCGGACACCGTCGTGGAGCCGGATCATGGTCACGTTCGGTACAGCGGGCGGCGTCAGACCACGGAAGAGGGCGGTGTGCGATTCGCCTACTCGGGCGCGCGGGTACGCCTGGCGTTCAAGGGATCCCGGGTGGCGCTTCGGATGGATGACCTGCACAAGGGCAATTGGGTCAACGTGTTTCTGGACGGCGAGCGGACGGACAAGATTCTCATCAAGGGGAAAGGCGGGAGCTACACTCTGGCCGCGGGTTTGGATCCGGATCGTCTCCACACGGTGGAGGTGGTGAAGGCGACGGAGGGATTTCTCGGGTCGTTGGTGTTTCACGGATTCGGGTTGAACGAGGGAGCGGAGACAAGGCCGTGGCCGGACCCTGAAACCCGCCGCATTGAATTCATCGGGGACTCGATCACCTGCGGATACGGCATCGAGGCGGACACGCCGGATACGCCGTTCGTTCCGGAGGAGGAAAACTTTTGCGACACCTTTGCCTGGCGCGCCGCGCGGGCACTGGACGCGGACTATCAGGTGGTGGCCCGCTCCGGGATCGGAATCTACCGGAACTACGACGGTCCTCGCGAGGGCAATGCGAAAAACATGCGGACGGTGTATGATCAGACGTTTTTCAACCATGAGGACCCGGAATGGGACCACGCCCGGTTTGTGCCGGAGGTGATCTGCATCAATCTGGGCACGAACGATTTCAGCACGGACGGGCCGGATGTGGAGACCTTCGTGGAGGCGTATGTATCGTTTGTGAAGCGGTTGGGCGCCTTGCGCCCGGAGGCGAAGATCGTGGTGCTGGCGGGGCCGTTGAACGATAAACCCGCGTATGTGGGAAGCCTGGAGCGGGTGGTGGAGCGGACGCGGGAGACACTTGGCGAGCGGGTGTCCCTGTTCCGGATGACGCCGCAGGGAAACCACGGATTCGGCGCCCACTGGCATCCTTCCAGGGCACAGGCCAAGGTCAACGGCCGGGAACTCGCCGTCTATCTGTCCGATCTCATGGACTGGGAACTGGAAGGGGCTGGCCGTGCGTCCGAGTGAAGCGTATCGCAGCCGGTCCGTGGAGGTTCTCGGGCTGTGGGAATGGCCGGGCTGGCGGATTAAAGCCTATGGTATCGCGTATGCCGACGCGCCGTTGGATTCACGGTTGACGAAGGCCGCGCGGGGTTTGACGGAGGGACGCTTGAAGGCGTCGGCGGAGACGACCAGCCATTACGGCGTCGGTTTCGCGGGCGTGCATCAGGGCAAGACCGGCAATTTCGTGTTTGTGGATTGGTGGGCGGACGAGAATGAGCTTCATCATCATGTCTATGTGTCGCCTCCAGACCGTCCGGAGGCGTTGGAGTACCAAACTCCGACCGGTTTGGCGGCCTGCGTATGGGACCTGTTTCTGATCGGGTACGAGCGCGATGCCTGGGTGCGTCACGTGTTGCGATCGAAGGGGAATCTGGACGCGTATGTGCGCGACCGGTTTCAAGGTCGGGTGTGAGTTTTACACGTCGGGTCCGGTGAGGATGAATACGGGTTCCTCTCCGCAGGGAACCTCGAGTTCGCCGTCGCGGGAGGTGACGGTGTTCGTGGAGCGTCCGTAGAGATCGCTGAAGCGTCCGCCGCTCACGTCGACGGTGATGCGGAGGGGGGCGGGTTCGAGCCAGGGTTGCCAGTGTTTGGAGCGTCCGACCTTGGTGTCCCGGAGAAACCCCCAGGCGACGATCAGTTGTTTGTGTCCGGGGCGACCGAGACGGTAGGCGAGGGCGATGGGATCGCCATGCTCTCCCGCGCTGCCGGGATAGTGCGCCTCCAGTTTTTCGATTTGGTGGTAGTCCACGCCCTCGAGCTGCGCGCCGAGTCGGGCGAGGGCGACCCAGGGAAAACTGGGCGCTCCGTCGATCAGAAAATCGTATTGGCTGAAGTAAAACGAACGTTCGACACCCAGGGCCATGAGCTGGATCGTTCCGCACACGTAGGTGGCGGCCGCGCGGCGTTCGCTGACGCTGCGCCAGTGGGACCCGATTTTCCAGGGCTCTTTCGGGTTGAATTCCGGGTTGGCCTCCGCGCGGGCGTTTAGTTTACTCTGTGGCACGAGCCGATCGTTTTCTCTTGGAACGAAGTGGATTCCGGATTCGGTGTTGAGCAGGGGAAGGTCCGCGCCGGCGTTTTCCATGGGGTCCTCGAGCATGTCCACGTGGCGGGGCAGGCTGTTGATGGGCGTTTCGTCCAGAGGGGTCATCAGTTCCTCGTAGAAATGCGCGGACACGGCGTCGACGTGGTCGAGAAGTCCCGCCTCGACCTGTTGGCGAACGAACCGAATGTGATGTCCGGCGCTGATGGCCAGTCCGATTACCTTGACGGGCGTGTTCGCGGACTTCGCGGCCTCCTGGAAAATCCGGGCCGATTGAACCAGATCCCGAGGGGTTCCGCGCCAGCGCATGTCGGTGTTGGCCTCGTTGCAGAGTTCGAGGGCTCCAAGGGTGCCGGAGGGGTGATCGTACCGTTGGACGAGGGCACGGAGGTAGGTCCGGAGGGTGGTCCAGTCATCGGGAGGATGGGCGGTGGCGTTGGGGAGCCAGTCCATGCCGGCCTTGGGTTTGGAGCTGGTCCAGAGGGGCGCGCCGTCGGAGGCGACGAGAAGGCGGCCGCCGACACGGTGGACGGATCGGAACATGCGATCGAATTCCTCCCAATCGTATTCTCCGGGCGCGGGGTTGGTTTCGGACCAGAGGGCGAAATACCGAAACCATTTAAAACCGGGCATGGGCGGGATGGCGTCCTCGACATGGGTGGCGAGAGGCCAGTCGTCAGGCAGATCCTTCGCCCAGCGGGCGGGGCCGACGGCGAGAAGAATCCGGTCCGCGCTGGGATTGTCGACCTCCGGGGAGTCGCCCTCGCTCGGTACGATGGAGGCGGTGAGGCGATAGACCCCAGGTTTCAGGGAGACGGAAAGGGGTTCGGTTTGTTGCTCGCCGGGGGCGAGGCGAAGCGGCCGGAAGTGGTCGGCGGTGGTGCCGGTGAGCAGATCCAGCCATTCGACACGGAGACGGCGTTGAACCGGAGGCAGGCCGCTCGCGAGGCTGAGACGGAGGTTAACCGTGGGGCGCTGTCCGGCGATGAAGGCGTTGAGCGGAGCTTTCGCGTCGAGGTCGATATGAGCGGCGTTGAGAGAGGTGACGGGCTGGAGCCAGAGGGCGTAGACGCCTCCGTGGTTTTCCACATTTTGCACCACGACGCGTTCCGTTCCCGTAAGGTGGAGAGGTTGATTGTAGGCGACGGACCCGAACCAGTTGGCCCAGGAGCCCTCTTTTCCCGAGATCCGAACCGGTTGGTAGGCGTCGGGCATTGGCCGTTCAAGGGGCGTGAGGAGAAGCGCGTCGTTCCGGTCGCGTTCGAGCTTCACGCGGTAGTGGCGGAGTTGTCCGTCGGCGTCGTCCCATTGGGTTCCGGTGCGGAGCACGAGGCCGAGCCGGTAGGTTCCAGCGGACAGGTTGGCGTCGGAGAGGTCGAAGCGCACGGTGGCGGGCCCCTGTAGATGAAAGGCTTTCCGCTCCAAGTCGGAGGAGGTCAACCAGGCGGTGCCTTCGACGACTTCTCCCTTCGGGGCATAGAGAAGATGGGCGTTTGGAGGGAGATGAGGTGTCGGGGTTGCCGCCGTGACGACAAAGAACGGGAGGGCGGAGACGGTGATGGCCCGGAAGGTGTGGCGGCCAGCCCTGGATGGAAGGAGTGAGAAGGGAAACATCTTGGGAATCCTCATGTGATGGGAATGGGGATGTATTGTGAAGGGAGGAAGCCGAAAGAAAAAGATTTTTCCCCGAAAGCTCTTTTCTTTCCTGCCGGAATGGTGCAACAGGTTGTTTGAAATCCGAACGAAAATCGAAACTTTTGTCTTTCAAGGAGACGCGCCCAGATGTCCGCCACCAACGACCATACCGCTTTTCCCGAAGACTTTGTGTGGGGGGCCGCCACGGCCGCCTACCAGATCGAGGGCGCGGCCCGGGAAGAAGGGCGGGGTCTCTCGGTATGGGACGTGTTTTGCAGTTGTCCGGGTGCGATCGACGGCGGCCAATCGGGAGAACGGGCCTGCGATCACTATCACCGGTGGCAAGAGGATCTTGGCCATATGAAAGACATGGGGTTGCAGGCGTACCGGTTTTCTATTTCCTGGCCCCGGGTGCTGCCCGAGGGAACGGGCCGGATAAACGGGAAAGGCTTGGAATTTTACGATCGGTTGGTGGACGGGTTACTGGAGGCCGGGATTCGACCGTTCGTCACCTTGTTTCACTGGGATCTTCCGCACGCCCTGTATTGCCGGGGCGGATGGTTGAACCGGGATATCGCGGACTGGTTCGCGGACTATGCGGCCTGTGTGGCGGATCGGCTGGGGGATCGGGTGAGCCGGTGGTGCACCTTCAACGAGGCCGGGAACGTCGGATCGCTGGGGCACCACCTCGGGATTCACGCCCCGGGGGTGTCGCTGGCGGAGCGCGATTATTTCCGACTGGTGCACCACATCAACCTCGCGCACGGTCGGGCGGTGGGGGTGTTGCGGGAGCGGACGCGGGGCGAGGCGCACATTGGCCAGGCCTTCAACCAGAACGTGGACCTCCCGGCCTCGGACGATCCCGCGGATGTGAAGGCGGCGGAGGAGAAGGCGTTCTCTTTCGACCCGGGCAATCCGTGGTGGTCGGCGCATTTGTGGATCGACCCCCTGTTCCGCGGCGCGTACAGCGATGAGGTGCGGGCCCACTACGGGGACGCGTACGAGGAGACGGTACGGGACGGGGATCTCGAAGACATTTCGGCGCCCATGGATTTCTTCGGGTGGAACTATTACATGGATTGGGCGCGTCCGCAGCAATCGGACGGGCAACCGGTCACCATGATGAAATGGGCGGTGCATCCGAAGGGATTGTATTGGGGGCCGAAGATCCTGAACGCCCGATACGGCCTGCCGGTGGAGATTTCGGAAAACGGATTGGCCTCGATGGACTGGGTAACGACGGAGGGCGAGGTGCCGGACCACTTTCGGATCGATTTCATGCGGCGGCATTTACGGGAGTTGCGGCGGGGGATCGCCGACGGCGCTCGGGTGGGGGCGTATTATTACTGGTCGTTGATGGACAACTTTGAGTGGACGCTGGGCTACATGCCCCGTTTCGGGTTGATCCACGTCGACTATGAAACGGGCAAGCGGACCCCGAAGGCCTCCTCCGTATTCTACCGGGACGTCATCCGCAGCCACGGCGCGTGTTGTTAGAACAAGTGCGCCGCACGGGTCTCAATCGCCCGGCGGCCTTGGGTTTCGGGAGAGGTGTGGTGGAGGTTATTCCCACCCGGCCAGATTGAAAAGCTGGACGGCCTCCCGGTTTTTCCCGGCCAGCACGCCGAGGTTGAGGGAGTCGGGTTTGAAGTCGCCCCAGGATTTCTGGAGGTCGGATCCTTGGATGCCCTCGACCACCGGGTACTCGTAGGTGGCGTGGGGGAAGGTGCGTTGGGCCTCGTCGGAGGCGAGGAATTCCAGCAGTTTCACCGCGTCGTCCCGCTGGGTGGAAGCCCGGACCACGCCCGCGCCGCTCACATTGACATGCGCGCCGCGTCCGTCCTGATTCGGGAAGAAAATGGCGACCTGTTCCGCCACCTTCCGGTCGTCCGGGTCGGGAGAGTTGGCCAGCAGACCGAGGTAGTAGGTGTTGACGATCGCCACGTCGCCGAGTCCGGCGGCCACGGCGCGGATCTGGTCCCGGTCGCTGCCCTGGGGCGGGCGGGCCATGTTTTTCCGTACCCGGGTCGCCCACTTCAGGGCGGCGTCCCGTCCGTTCGCCGCGAGCAGGGAGGCGAGCAGGGACTGGTTATAGATGTTGGCCGAGGAGCGGCAGAGAATCCGTCCCCGCCATTCGGACCCGGCGAGAGCCTCGTAGGTGGAGAGCGCGGAGGCGTCCACCCGGTCCGGGGCGTACACGAGCACCCGGGCGCGGAGGGTGAAGCCGTACCACCGTCCGTCCGGATCGCGGTAGGCCGCGGGGATACGGGTGTCGAGCCGCTTGGAGGAGACGGGGGCGAGCAAGCCGGCCTCCGCCGCCTTGCCCAACCGTCCGGCGTCCGCCGTGATCAGCACGTCGGCCTCGGTGCGGTCGCCTTCGGCTTTCAGACGTTCCAGCAGTTCGTCCGCCCCGGCTTTCACCACGTTCACCTCGATACCGGTTTGTTCGGTGAAGCGGTCGAACAGCTTGTCGTCGGCTTCGTAGTGGCGATGGCTGTAGACCACGAGGGGTTCCGCGGCGTGGACCGCGAGAGTCGCGGGAATCACAAGCATCCCCAGCAGGCGGAATAAGAAGTTCGAGGGTGTCATGGGCTACTCTCCGTTGGATCGTGTCAAGGTAAAGGAAAGGAGCGGAATTATTCCGCTCCCCAGTTCCATTCGAACCCGACATAGGCCGTGCGGGGCGCGGCGTTGCGCGGTCCTTCCGGGATGCGGCTGGTCAGGTAGGTTTCGTCGAACAGGTTGCGGACCCCGGCGAAGAGCTCGAGGGAGTCGTTCAGCATCCAGCCGCCGGTGAGGTCGAACACCAGGGCGTCATCGATTTTACCCTGGCGGGCGCTGGTGTCGGGGGCGTCGAGGTTGCGGGCGGTGCCGAAGCTCTCGTCCACCCAGGTGCCGTCGAGGCGAATGGAGAAGGGACCCTGCTCCACGCCCGCGCCAAAGGCGAGCTTCCATTCGGGCACGTAGGGGAGGTCCGCGCCGGCTTCGCCGCCGGAGTAGATGTCCTCCGCGCCGCCGGAGGCCAGGGCGTTGTCCAGTTCGGCGTCCGTATAGGTGAGGCTGAAGTAGACGGGGAGGCTGAACGCGTCGTCGGCGTCCGACAGGTCGGAGGCGGTCATGAACTCCACGCCGCGCACGGTGGCTTCGCCCGCGTTCACGTTGGATCCGCCGCTGAGGGCGAGGCCGGTGTCGGTGCCGATGAGGTTGGAGTAGTCGGTGTAAAATCCGGCCAGTTCCAGGCTGTAGGCGTCGGCGGTGCGGCGGTAGCCGAGTTCGTAGTTGACGCTTTCCTCTTCGTTGATGTCGTCGGAGAGGCGGGCGTTGGGTCCGGGCACGGAGATCCCGCGGTAGACGCCGCCGAACAGGGTGTCGTTGGGGGAGAGCTCATAGGTCATGCCGACGCCGGCGGCCCAGGTATTGAAGTCGCCGTCCAGTTTATCGCCGCGGTCGTCCACGCTCTGGTCGAGGAATTCCCAGCGCACGCCGGGTTTGACGGTGAGGGCGCCGGAGCGGATTTCATCCTCCACGTAGATCGCGGTGGCGAAGGTTTCCTGACGCCGGTCGGCCTCTTCGCCGGGGGTGCCTTCGCGATAGGTGCGGAAGTCGCCGCCGCCTGGAGTGGAGTAGAGGTCCACGTTCTGGTATCGGTCGATGTAGTCCTTGTGCAGACGCAGACCGCCGCTCAGCCGGTGATCGAGTTCACCGGTTTCGAAAGAGAGGGTGGCGCGGTTCTGCCAGCCGTAGGATTCGTACTTCCGGCGGTTGGCTTTCACGCCGATGGAACCCTCGGCGTTGCCCTTGAGCACGGCCAGGGGGTCGGCCCTCAGCAAAGCCGTGTGCAGGGAGGTGCGGTCGGCGATGCGTCCGCGGCTGTCCACGCCGGGGGCGGGGTCGGTGGAGACGTGGTCGATCTTGTACCAGTTGCGTTTGAACTTGTTGTAGTACAGGGTGGATTCGACTTCGAGGTTGTCGGTGGGCAGGGCGGAGTACCGCAGGTAGCTGCGCAGGTGTTCGGTGTCGATGTTGTCGAACTGGCTGGCGGTGTAGCGGTCATAGGGGGTCGTTTCCACGTCGGCCTCGCTGAGCCCCAGATAGCTTTCGTCGGCCTCGAAATCGGTCCAGCCCACTTTGACTTCAAAGCGCTGGGGCGTGGCGGTGTCGGGTTCCCAGAAAAGTTTCACCATGGGTTCGATCCGACGGAATCCGGCGCCCTGTCCGCTTTTCTGGATGTCGCGGAATCCGTCGGTGTGCATCCCGAAGAGTTCCACCAGATAGCCGACTCGCCCGGAGTCGGTGTCCACGGTCTCGCCTCCGTACAGATGGGCGGTTTGGGTGTTGTCCTCGCCGTAGGTGGCGCGAAGACGTGCGGTGGCCTCTTCCGGAATCGGCGTGGAGAGGTAGTTGAGCGCGCCGCCGGTGGTGTGGGGGCCGAAGCGGACCTGGCTGGAGCCTTTGATGATTTCGATGCCGTTCATGCGGGCCGCGTTGGGGGAGTAGTAGGCGCCGGGAGCGGAATAGGGGGCCGGGGCGGACAGAATGCCGTCCTCCATGAGGGTGACCTTTTCGGAGCGCGTGCCGTCGGCGCCGCGCAGGGAGATGTTGGGGAAGTTGCCGTAGCCGTCCTCTTCGCGAATATAGACTCCGGGCACCCGCTGGAGGATGCGGTTGATGTTCACGTCGTTCTGCATGTCGATGTCCTCCCGGGAGAGATAGACGGCGGAGCCCGCCTGCAGACGAACGGCTTCCTTGCCGCCGAGGACTTCGAGGGAGGGGAGTTCGTGGGAGGGTTCGACCTTTTCCTGCGCCACGGCCGCGGAGGCGGCGAGGCAGGCGATGGCGATCATGGAGATGCGGGTAAACGTCATAGAGTCCGTCCTTGGGATAAGGTGTTCATACGAAAAGACGGCATGGGTGTAGTATGTTTTGTAACTAAATCAACAGTTTAGTTTAAGTAAAATAAGCTTTGTTGCCCAAAGCGCGCGTTCGGGCCAACATGGACAACGTGAAGATTTCGGTGTATACTACATCCATGCGTCTGAAGCGATGGATGTGGACAGTGGGGATCTTGCTTTTGCCGACGAGCTTCGTTGCGGCGGAGAGCGGACTGGTGGTGGAGTACGATGTACCCTGTCCGCGGAACTACCGCATACGGTATGGGCGCGGCGGCACACCCTATGTGGTGGTGACGGAATTTGGACGTCGCCAGACCGGAAGTCTATCGCGTGTCCGGGTTCGCACGGGGGGCGGGGCGCGTTCGGCCGGCGTGGTGCACCACGTGCGCCGGTCCCGCTCCGGCGGGGCGCACGTGGTGTTGCGGGCCGCCAACGGCCTCACCTTCGGCGTACGTACCGGGGACACGTTTACCTTTGGAGGGCGCCGATTTCTGGCGAGCGGGTTCGACGACGATGTGTACGTGCTCACCTGCTCCGAAACCGGGGCGCGGTTCACCTTCGTACGGCGGTAACCGATTGTTCTCGCACGGAGTTCCCCGAGCCCACGACGTTTCGGATTTTCGGAGGGGGCTTCAGCGGATCTGGCCGGTGCCGAGGACGTGGAACTTGTAGGTGGTCAGTTCCTCGAGGCCCATGGGGCCGCGGGCGTGAAGCTTGTCGGTGCTGATGCCGATTTCCGCGCCCAGGCCGAATTCGTTTCCGTCGGTGAAGCGGGTGCTGGCATTGACGTAGACCGTGGAGCTGTCGACTTCCTGCAGAAATTTTTTCTGCGACTTTTCGCTCTGGGAGAGGATGGCGTCGGAATGGCGGGAGCCGTGCAGGTTGATGTGGTCGATGGCGGCCTGGGTGGACTCGACGACCTTGATGCTGAGAATGAGGTCCAGGTACTCGGTCACCCAGTCCTCCTCGGAGGCGGCCTTGGCCTCGGGGATGAGTTTGCAGGTGGCCTCGTCTCCCCGCAATTCCACTTTGTGGGAAATCAGGCGGTTGGCCAGCATGGGGAGAAAATCCTCGGCGATGTCCTTGTGTATGAGCAGAGTCTCCACGGCGTTGCAGACCCCGGGGCGCTGGGTTTTGGCGTTGTCCACGATGTCCACGGCCAGCGGGAGGTCGGCGGAATCGTCCACATAGATGTGACAGATGCCCTTGTAGTGTTTGATGACGGGCACTTTGGCGTCCTGCACCACGGCGCGAATGAGCCCTTCGCCGCCTCGGGGAATCACGAGATCGACCAGTCCCTCCAGTTGGACCAGTTCTTTCACGGCCGAGCGGTTGAGGGTTTGCACCAGTTGGACAGAGTGGGGGGGGAGGCCTTTTTTCTCTCCGCCCTCCTGGATGGCCTTGGCCAACGCGCGGTTGCTGTAGACCGCCTCTTTGCCGCCGCGAAGGATGGTCGCGTTGGAGGATTTGAAACAGAGCACGGCCGCGTCCACGGTGACGTTGGGACGGGATTCGTAAATGATACCGATGACGCCGATGGGCACGCGGGCTTTTCGGATCTCCAATCCGTTGGGGCGCACCCATTTGCTGATGACTTCCCCTACGGGATCTTTGAGGGCGATCACGTCGTGAATCCCCTTCACCATGGAGTCGAAGCGCTCGTCGGTGAGTTCCAGCCGGTCCAGCATGGCCTTGCCGAGTCCGGCTTTGGCGCCCTCCTCCAGGTCCTTGCGATTGGCTTCCTGGATTTCGCCGCGGCGGGCCTCCAGTTCGTCGGCCATGGCCTCGAGAATGGCGTTTTTCTTGCGGGAACTCAGTTGGGCGAGGGCGAGGGAGGCGTGTTTGGCCTGTTCGCCCATTTCGAGAATTTCACTTTTTTTCGGCATCGTCGGATTCCTTGTCATAGAGAATGGCCAGATTGTCGCGGTGAATGACTTCTGTCGAGACCGCGGGGCCAAGAAGTTTCAGGATGCGTTCGGATTTCTGTCCCCGGATCTGTCGTAGATCCTCGGCGGAAAATTCGCTGAGACCGGTGGCCAGCAAGCGGCCGCTCCGGTCGACCACCGCCACGACGGCACCGGTTTGAAACTGTCCCTCCACGGCGATCACCCCGGCTGCCAGCAGGCTTTTGCCCCGGACGAGCAGGGCGTCCCGCGCGCCGTCGTCCACGGTAAGGGTGCCGGTGGGCTTGTGGAAGAAGGCGATCCAGTGTTTGCGTTTGCCTTTGAGGCGGCGGGGCGCGTCGGCGGGGCCGATGAGGGTGCCCACGTCGTCTCCGCCCAGCGCGCGGGTGAGGCCGTCGGTTGTCCGTCCGTCCAGGATCAGCGACAGGGCGCCCGCGCGGTTGGCGGTGCGGGCGGCTTCGAGTTTGGTGGCCATGCCGCCGGTGGAGAGGGAAGAGCCTTTGTCGCCGACGAGGTCCAGTTCGGTTTGCGTGACGCGGCGCACGAAGGGAATTCGGCGGGTGCGTCCGCCGCCGGCGGGTTCGCGGAGGCCGTCGACCGTGGTGCAGAGCAGCAGGGCGTCGGCGTCCACCAGCACGGTGACCAGCGCGGCCAGGGTGTCGTTGTCGCCCAGGCGGATTTCGTCCACCGACACCACGTCGTTTTCATTCACGATGGGCACGATACCCCGTTTGAGCAATCCGAGCAGGGCGTTGCGGGCGTTGAGATGCCGGTTCCGCTGTTTGAGATCGTCGTGGTTGAGCAACACCTGGCCGACCCCGATGCCTCGGGCGGCGAAGCGTTCTCCGTACAGGCTCATTAGGCGGGTTTGGCCGACGGCGGCGGCCATTTGCAGACCGACAAGATCCTCGGGTCGGCGATCGTAGCCCAGGGGGTCCAGTCCCGCGCCGACCGCGCCGGAGGAGACGATGACCACCTCCCGTCCCGCGTTCACAAGCGCGGACACTTGGTCCACGATGGCCTGCAACCGGGTGGGGTTGGGACGTCCGCGGTCGTCCACCAGCACCCGGGTGCCGAATTTGACGACCACCCGTTTCGCGGATTTCAATTGTTCCCGATACTGAGCGTGGGGCATGGGAGACTCCTCAGAAGCGGGGCATGCCGCCTTTCAGTCCCTTGGGCATTTTGGGCATCTTGCCCTTCATTTTTTTCATCTTTTTGGTCATTTTCTGCGCCTGGGAGAACTGTTTGAGCAAATCGTTCACGTCTTTCACGCGGGTGCCACTGCCTTTGGCGATGCGGATGCGGCGCTTGGAATTGATGAGGCGGGGGCGTTGCCGCTCCCGGGGGGTCATGCTGAGAATGATGGCCTCGAATTTTTTGGATTGGCGTTGGCCCATGTCGGCGGCCTTGGCCTTTTGGTCCGGACCCATGCCCGGCATGCCGGGCATCATGTCCATGATCTGGCTCATGGAGCCCAGTTTTTTCATCTGCCGGATCTGTTTCAGGAAATCCTCCAGATTGAGCTGTCCGCTGAACATGCGCTTTTCCATGCGGCGCATTTCGTCCTCGTCCACGGCCTCCTGGGCTTTTTCCACCAGACTGACCACGTCACCCATGCCCAGGATCCGGTCCGCCATGCGGTCGGGGTGGAAGGGCTGCAGATCCTCCTGTTTCTCCCCGGTACCGACCATGAGAATGGGGCAGCCGGTGACGGCGCGGACGGAGAGGGCGGCGCCGCCGCGGGCGTCCCCGTCGAGTTTGGTGAGGATGAGCCCGGTGAGTCCGCAGCGCTCGTGGAAGGTTTCGGCCACGCTCACGGACTCCTGGCCCATGGCGGCGTCGATGACCAGCACCTTGTTTTTCGCGCCGGTGACGGCGGTTAGTTCGGCCACCTCCTGTACCAGATCGTCGTCGATCTGCAGGCGGCCGCCGGTGTCGTAGATCACGACGTCCACACCGGTTTGTTTGGCTTGTTCGCGGGCCCGCAGGCCCAGAGCCTGCACGGTTTCGCCGGGAACGGGTCCCAGCATTTCCACCCCGGCCTGATCGGCCAGCACGCGCAATTGGTCCACGGCGGCGGGACGGCGGATGTCACAGCCCACCACCAGCACCTTTTTATCCTCCTGCTTGAAGCGGCGGGCCAGTTTACCCGTGGTGGTGGTTTTGCCGACCCCGTGCAACCCCAGCATGACAATGCCGTTGGGATGGGTGGAACGATCGAATTTCGCCTGGCGTTCGCCCAGAAGCCGTTCCATCTCGTCGTGCACGTGTTTCACGAACTGCTGGCCGGGGGAGACGCTGTTCAGCACGTCCTCGCCCATGACTTTTTCGCGCACGTTTTTCACGAAGTCCTTCACCACCTGGTAATGGACGTCCGCCTCCAACAGCGCCATGCGCACGTCCCGGAGGGCGTCCTTGATGTTTTCCTCGGACAGTTTGCCCTGACCGCGCAGGTTCTTGAAGGTGGTTTGAAGGGATTGGGTCAGTTGGTCGAACATGCGGTGACCTTTGCCCCGATCCCCCCGTGTTTCAAGCACGATCTGCCTCTCATTCGGGGTCCCTGTCGGAGGGATTTATCGCGGTTTTTGCTGGTGAGAATCGATAGGTTGCGCGTACAATCCGTCTCTATGGAGAGGTCGGTTCGCACAATTCGTTCGAGGAGTAAAACTACGCGAAACGCTTCTATGGCATCGGTCTGGTGTTGGCCGTTGCTGATGTGCGGGATGATCGACTTTTTACCCCATTTCGGCGCTCCTCATTTTCGGTATACCGGATCGGACCCGGCATTGCCGGTGTGGAATATCGGCTGGCCGTTGGCGCTGTTTGTTTTCGATCCCCGGAATGGATTTCATGTGGGGCCGATCGCCGTGCCCGTGCTGGGAGGGCAAGTGGGGGTGCTTGGTACGCTATGGCTCGTGCGCAACCGGTCCTCCCGCCGCCGGAGTTCCGAATGAATGCGTCCCAGCACCCTCCCTCTGCGGGAAAGTCGTTTATAAAAGGTGGTTTTGGGTGCCTGTTCGGGTTTTTGGTGCTTGGATTCCTCGTGGTGTTGGTGGGAGGAAACTTTCATATCGATTTAGGAGGGGCGGTGCTTCTTTTCGTGATTGGTGGTGTGTTGGGTTTGATCGTGCACGCGATTTACAACAAGGGTTGGAAGGATTCCGGTAGATGAAACTCCGATTTCTTTTCGAAATCTTTATAAGATTGGCGCTATTCGGGTCACTTTCCGCATGCAGTTTATCGAGACCCGTGCACAAGCGTTCAATGAAAAGCTGTTTGACGGCGAGGAGGGATATTGCCAGCGCGATGGATTGGTGGGCAATTGAGTCTGGAACGTCTTTGGGAGCCAAGCCCTCGTGGGCGGAGTTGTCGCCTTATTTGTCAAATGATATCGATTGTCTCAGGATGGGACTCTTGCCATTGTGTCCATTCAGGAAAGGGTGAGGTGCTCGATTCACGGCTTTTAATTCACTGGATTCTGTAATGAAACGACATGCTTTGTGGATCGCGATGCTGGGGTTTTGGGCCCTCCCGGGAACGAGCTTCCTTCGGGCGGAGTCTCCCGATACACCCCTGATGAGGGACTTTATCGGCTTGAACGGGCATTTCGGGTTTAAGCCGGAGTTGTATAGCCAGGTGTGTCGTTTGGTGCGGAACTACCACAACATCAATTGGGACGTGGCGAAGCCGGGAGATCCGATCACGGTTCCGAAGTGTCCAAACGGCGTGGACTGGGAGACGCATGTGTACGGGCCCTGGGCGAAGCATGGGTTCGAGGTGGATGTGTGCGTGCAATTCGGAAAGTTCGGAAAGGAGAACGAAGACCTTCTGGCGTTGTGGGAAGGGCGGGAGGAGTGGATCCGTCGCTACGGGTATGAACTGGCGGCCTATTTTGGTCCGTCGGGACCTCGGAAACAGATGACCTCCATCGAAATCGGAAACGAGCCGGGGAAGGCGTTCGATGATGAGCTGTACCGGCGGTTGTTCATGCACATGGCGAAGGGGATCCGGGAGGCGGATCCGGCCCTTAAAATCGTGACCGCCACGGCCAAAGTCGGCGAGGCGGACGCGTATGCGAAATCCCTGGAGGAGACGTTTGACGGGCCGGACATCAAGCCGTTGTACGACGTGATCAACGTGCATACCTACGCGGTGAAACCGAAGGGAACGGGGCGAAGTCCGTGGGATCGGAGTTATCCGGAGGACCCCTCCCTGCAGTATTTACGGAAGGTGGATGAGGTGATCGATTTCCGAAATCGGCGGGCTCCCGGAAAGGAGGTGTGGGTCACCAAGTTCGGGTACGACGCGTGTACGGAGGAGGCCATGACGCGGCGGAAGGGGTGGGCGAAAAAGTTGGATTGGCGGGGCGTTTCCGATACGCAACAGGCTCGGTATCTGGTGAGGTCGTTGTTTTGTTTTGCCGAGCGGGACGTTGAACGCGCCTACATCTATTTTTACAACGACAAGGACGAGGCCTCCGTGCATGCCGCGTCGGGGCTCACCCGCCACTTTAAGCCCAAGCCCTCGTTCTGGGCGATTAAACATCTTTATGAGACCTTGGGAGACTACCGATGGAATCGCATCGTGCGGAAGGAACAGGGAGACGTGTATGTCTATGAATTCCGGCACGGCTCGGAAGCGGGGCGGATTTGCTGGGTGGCCTGGTCGCCGACCGGAAGCGAGCGCGAAATCCGGGTGACCTTGCCCGAGTCGCCGGGGAGACTGGTCCGCGCCGAACGCATGCCCTTGACCGAACACGGGGCGGAAAAGGTGAAGGTTACGGAGAAGGAGCACGAGCTGGAATTGGTGGTGTCCGAAAGTCCCGTGTATTTAATGTTTAAGAACGAATAGGGACGAAGGCGCAGTCGTCGTGACGTGGAGAACAGGCGCTGTCTTCGGGGTGCCGCCCGGCGGGCGGCGGTCCTGTTCCCTTACGCGAGGGTGAGGATCCAGAATCGTTCGCGGCCGGCGAGGTCGTTGAGGCCTTCGAGGCGCCAACCGAGTCGGCGGGCGGCGGCTTCGTAGACGGCGCGCTGGGTTTCTCCGGTTTCGAGCAGGAGGTAGCCTCCGGGTGTGAGGACGCGGCGGGCCTGGTCCATGAGCTTAAGCACGAGGTCGGTGCCATCGGGGCCGGCGAAGAGGGCGAGGCCAGGCTCATGGTCGCGGACGTCGGAGGGCAGGGCCTCTCGTTCCCGTTCGCCTACGTAGGGCAGGTTGGCGATGATTAGATCCCATGCGTGGTCGGGTTCGTCGGACAGCAGGTCGGCCTGGCGGAAGGGGACGTCGAGTTTGAGCCGGGCGGCGTTGTCGCGGGCCACGCTCAGGGCGTCTTCCGATACGTCGCGGCCCTCCACCTGACAGGTCGGGCGTTCGGATTTGATGGCGAGGGCGATGCAGCCGCTTCCGGTTCCCACGTCCAGAATCCGGTCGCCCGGGCGGACGAGTCGATCGAGGGCGATTTGCACCAGATATTCGGTTTCCGGACGGGGAATAAGCACGCGCGGGTTGACCCGGAGGTTCAGGGCGCGGAAGGGCGCGTGGCCGCACACGTATTGCACGGGTTCGCCCCGGCGGAGGCGGGTCGCGGCGTCTTCGAACGCCTTTTGCAGCTCTTTCGAGGGGGATTGGGCCAAGGGCAGGCTGGTCAGTGGAAGATCCAGACGGTCGGAAAGCCACCAGCGAAGCTTTTCGCGGGGGATGTCGGCGTGGTGGTCAAACAGATCGGCCCAGGTCATGGAGTGGGAGTGTAACCACAGAACGCGCAAAAATCACAGAAGATATGATGGAGCTTGTGTCCCATTCCCTCCGGAATGTGTTTTCTCCCGCCTGACGGAGCATAGACAGTAATTCGGGGTCCGGGTCTCTCAAGGATACAGACTCCTGTTCAAATGCATCCGAAATCATCTGTTCTTCAGCGTCCATCTTGTTTCTCCTTTAGATACTGTTTGGTCGCTTTGCGGTGTGGAAAAGCGGTTTTCAGAAAAATCACGTCCTTTTCTATCACGAAAGGGAAAAGTAAATGTAGTGGTTGATCCGAACCAGAAAAACCTGTTGATGGGAGTAGACCTCTTGATTGAGGTGGTCCATCACCTTAACTGGCAATTTGATAGCAGAGGAATGTGCCGAGCTCAAGAATTGGATAAATAATAGAAAGAACACAGACAGTGATTCGGCTACCTACATGGCTATGAATTTTGGGCACCCAAAGAAACTGAGGTAGTACACCAAAAGACAGAACCATAATCCAAGCAGACCATGAGTAAGATCCGGAGAACCGTTGCTCAAACATATAGCGTTCAAATGGATTCTTAAGGGCGTAACCATATGTAAATACCATATAGAGCATCCATGATGTTGAAAAAGCCAATAGAAAAAATCGAAGTAAATTTACATATTTTTTTGCAATAGAGGAGGAAGAGGCCGCAATAAAAAGAACAGCCAAGATGATGTAAACATGAGTGATTTCGAAAATCATATTCGTATCAGTCAACGGGTGCAGAGGAGGGAAGCGTAGCGAACCTCAGCGCCTGGCATGGTTATACAGACTTCACCACCAACATTTCGGTAGCACCTTTTTGGAACCGGTAGCTAACAGGCTGCAACGAGACATCAATACCAGTCGCGGATAATGCCGTCATGACCTGATCCAAATGCTTCGAGACCGCGCCATCCAGCGATACAACAGGAAAGACGCGAACTTCAGACGCAACTCTGCATAGCTCCCGCATTGATTCCAAGTGAGCCGCCCCATCTACATGGTCACTGTAGAGAAAAAGATAGTGGGAGCAGAGTGCTAAATCGAATTCGGAGTAAGAAAACGGCAGCGAAGGCAACGATGCTGATACATACCGCCCTTGCGGGCAACCCGCATCAAAGTCGGACAGGAACATCGACATGGCCTTCATTCGGACTTCGCCAAGCTGCTCGACGCCACTCAGTGACTCCCAGATATAGTTGTCTGCGCCCTGTCGCATTTTGGCCATTATTTGCGGGTACACCTCGTCAATCCGGCGGCGTATTTCGTCAGCCTGGAACTGGTATACCGGATCACAAGACGTGACCTGGCACCCACGGTCTGTTGCCTCTACATTGAAGCTCGCCGGACCATCACCACAACCAAGGATACGCTTGCTCAGGTCACCATCGGATAATCCAAACATCGCCTGATATTCTTCAAAAGACCGGCCCCAGGGTACTACGTTGATTAACTCCAAACCCGACTCTCCTTAGTCTGAACGTCACACCTAACCGGCAGGTGGCGAGCGTACCATGTCAGCTGTACGGTTGAGGTGATTGTTCGACGATTCTCTACGCGGATCGGTACTCCGCGTTGACGCCAAGGTCATGTATCAAAATCCGACCCTTGACGATTTCATGCCGTAAAACTCGGCCTTCCCGAATAGCACGCTTGTCATTGAATTCTCCAAATCGATCGTTGCTAAGTATGTAGGTGTGCGTATCGTTTTCAGCAAGGTCTAACACAGTCTCGTCGGCCTTTCCCTTTGTTGCCACAACATGGACCTGAACCCGTCTACCTAACTTCTTTGAGATCTCTTTATCATTCGACTTTGCCATTCTTCGGATGGCAGCGTCGAACACGACTGTCACAGCGAAGTCGTTCTGGAGGATTGGAATGAGCGTTTCTAAGGCTGAAAGACCAATGAACTGATTGCTGTCATAGCACAAATTGATGCCGTCGATCACGATTGCGTCAATTCTTCTCGCGGCCTTCTGGCCGATCTCCATTGCTCGTTTGTGAGCCTTTTCGTAATCCCGGTTTATTCGGCGGAGATCGCGTTCTGCTGCAGCTATTACCCTCCGCGGACTCCCAACATTGAATTCTGCTTCACAAGTTTCATGCACCATCGCTTTCTCGTAAGAATTAGCGGCATAGGTTAATTCTCGATCAAGTGCAGCAGCGCGACTGCGGTTGACCTCCGCTTGTTGTTTCATCACCTCGTATTGGCGAAGTTGATCAACAACAGGCTTGAGAGCAAGATCGACAGACGCTTTTTGCTGTGCAATTCGCTTGGCGACTGGCTGCACGGAGCTCAGTTCGTCCTCTGTCTGTTCTAGGGAGCGTCCGTGAGCGGAAAGGTCAAAGGACTCATATCGATCAAGGGTCTTCTGGGCCTCGTCAGCGTCTTGTGAAGCCCGGTTGATCCGAGTGGAAAGACTCCTCTTCTCTTCTTCTTCCGCTTGCTGAGATCTTGTCAATTCCTTCTGTGTCTTACGGAATTGAACCTGATCCGCTGCAAACCAGTTCCTCGGATTCAGAATAGTTCGAGTCTTAGACTTGAGGTTGCCCCGCTCCTTCAGGAATGCCGCGATCTTCTCCTCGGCCTTGCTATATTCATTGCGGAGTTGGTTCAATTGGTTATGGTTCTCTTTCAACCTGTTCTGGAGATCTACTTTGTCATTGGACTCGAACCATTTTATCTCTTCCAGTATCGTGCTTTTCCGCTGATTCAGCTTGGTAATTTTGTTCTTGAGCGTTTGTAGGGGCTCATCAAATGGGTTCAAGTCAGACATCGTCGATGGTCTCCGATATTGTCGATGGTTGATCTTCGACATCCTTCAACGCTTTGCCACCCCAGAACGTGCATGCTTTCCATCCGGTGTATCCAAGGACAATTCCTGCCGCACCGCCTGCGATGACTGGCCACAACGGGGCGGAAACAAGTCCCAAGGAAATAGCGACTCCCCCAAGTGCCTGAGAACCGAGTATGGTTACACTTGCGGTTGCAGCGGCAGAACCCGCCACCGCTCCCGCTGTGGCTAATCCTGCGGCCGCTGCCGCAGAGGCAGTGGCGTCGGTAGCCGTGTTCGGCACTGATGCCAGTTCCTTCATGAACCCTTTGAGGTCATCAAGGGACCGTGCGAGAACATCCACATTGACCTGTGCCAGATGCAGTACTCCGTCCTTGAAAGTACTGAGAGCGCTGAGCACTCGGTCGTCTGTAATGACTCGGCGTGCGCCATCGACGAGAAGAGCTGTACCAATGGCGAGCATTGAGCAACCAGTGAAGAACTCTCCTGGGTGGATGGGGGGATTCAGGAATGCTTCAATCTGGTCGGCTGCAGCATACCCCGCACCGCCCAAGATCAAAGCTCCACCACCGATGATTAACGCTGCTGGGATTGATATAGCGCTTCCCGCTGCAGCCACGCCGACGGAGCCAAGTACGGAACCTCCTAGAGCGGTGACTTTTAGGGCCGCTGCACCTGCTCCTCCGAGCGCGGCACCAGTTCCTGCACCCGCAAGTTCGGCACCCGCGCTGTCTCCAGCGAATGCGGTGCCGATCATGTCTTTTCCCATCTCTATTGCGCCGTTTTGAACACCGTAGGCGACGATGGCGGCGCCCGCCGCCATCTCTGCGAGGCCTACTTCCCACTGGTGCTCAGAGCACCAGTCACGAACGTAGTCCATGGTCTGACTGAAGGCAGACTTGTCTTGCTCCTTGAGTACGATGTCTTGCATAGCTTGTCTCCTTTCGTTTCTTTTCTGCGAACGATCAGCGCATCGGACCGACGTAGGAGGTTCGGTTGGCCTGATGGTGTATGCCCGGCATGGCCGTGAACTGATGGGGTGAAAGTCCTCTGTACATGGAACAATGAAAACAAAAGTACAAGCCAATGACAACTGCGTAGTCGTGAGACTGGGTGGGAAAGAAACGGAGCGTAGCGAAGTAGGGCCACGCGATGTCGTGGCAATGGAGCGAAGCGTAATGGCAACCTGGATGGCAAACCCGCGAGCCGACCTGCCCGCAGTGCTACAGCGTTGCAGGCGGGTGGGCAAGAAGGTCATAGGAGGCCGAGTGCGCGGGGCGAGTCTGCACCAGATGACAAAGCCCTATCGTTCAACGCACACGGTAAATGATCCGGTCGCGTGGGGAAAGTTCACGCCCATACCTGCCCGCAGTGTCTGCGACACAGTCGTTGCAGGCGGGTCCAGGGAGACCTCGGCACCGCAAGGATGTCAGGAAGTCAGCAGACGGCATAGTAGTCAAATGCCGGGAGTAATGCCCCGGACAGGGCGAAGGCCCGAACAACGAAGCCAGGGAGGACGCCGTCCGACCCGGGGAGAAGCGCAGACTCAGAAAAGAGGAGCCGAACCCCGCATCGCGGATGTCCCGTCTGCCCTGCATCAAACCCATGAACACAACCAACACAGACCTGATGGAACACGTACTCGACCGGGACAACATGAACCGGGCGTGGAAACGTGTCCGTGCCAACAAAGGCGCAGCCGGGGTGGATGGCATCACACTCGATGCCTTTCCCGACTGGATGCGCGTGCATTGGCCGGAGATCCAGCAGGCCATTCAAGAGGGAACCTACACTCCGTCGCCGGTGCGGGGGGTGGAAATTCCCAAGGCATCCGGCGGGGTGCGTCTGTTGGGGATCCCTACGGTCATGGACCGGGTGATCCAACAGGCCACCGCGCAGGTGCTCAGCCCGATGTGGGAGCCGGAATTTTCGGACTCCTCGTTCGGGTTCAGACCTCAACGCTCCGCCCATGGAGCTGTCAAGCAGGTGAAAAGCTACATCAACGAAGGACGGAAATGGGCGGTGGATATCGACCTGGCGAAGTTCTTCGACCGCGTGGACCACCGGATCGTACTCGGGCGACTCGCCCGAAAGCTGTCCGGTGATCCTGTGCTGCGGTTGATCAGCCGATTCCTGCGGGCGGGGGTCGAGGTGGATGGACAAATAGAACCCACACGATGCGGGGTGCCGCAGGGCGGCCCGTTGTCTCCCTTGCTGGGCAACATCGTACTCGACGACCTGGACAAACATCTGGAAGCCAAAGGAGCAAGGTTCGCACGATACGCGGACGAGTTGCCATTCGCTTCGCTCATTGCCGCGGCTAGCGCGGCCCTACTTCGCTTCGCTCCGTTTCGTGGTTCTGGTGGGAAGTCGGAAGGCCGGAGAGCGGATGATGTCCCACGTCACGACGTACCTCGAGCGCAGGCTCAAGTTAACGGTGAATCCAAAGAAAAGTCAGGTGCTCCGATGCACGAAGCTCGAATACTTGGGCTTCATGTTCTGGGCAGGGCGTATCCGGGTCAGTCCCGCCTCTCTTCGGGAGCTCCGCTTCCGACTGAAGCGATTGACCGGGCGCAACTGGTTCGTCTCCATGGAGCATCGACTTGCACAGCTGCGACTCTACGTCAGCGGGTGGATGAACTACTACGGCCTCTCCGAACCGCACAGCCACTGGCAGGATCTTGCCCGGTGGGTCTTTCGGCGGCTTCGACTCTGCTACTGGATCATGTGGAAACGTCCACGTACCCGGATCGGCAATCTGTTGAAGCTGACCAACGATCCACGCACGGCGATCGGTCTGGGGCGAAGCTCAGTAGGGCCTTGGAAAGCCTCCCGCATGCTGGGTCTGATCCTGACAAATGAATGGTTGGTTGAGCAGGGTGCTACGCATCTTGCGCAGGAATGGGAGCGGTGTGCTCACCTTCGTTGAACCGCCCCGTGCGGACCCGCACGCGGGGTGGTGTGGGAGCTGGGAGTTGACCCTAGTCGGTCAGCTCCCGGCCACCCGATTGACCGTCTATTTCTCGATTACGAGTTTAGCATTTAATAGGTGGAGCATTTCTGCTCCGTTCGGGAATATTTCAATATTAGCATTAGCACCCCTAATCTTGCATGTTAATACCGCTCCGTCTTGCTGAATTCCTTTCAAATACTTTCTCTCATGTTTCAAGCGCCCCCATAACCACATAAGATGCTCATTGATTGAGGCATCTGCTGTCAATGCTGACCTGATGACCACAAAATCTTTTTCCGCTTCCGCGAACGGAACTTGACGGACAACCGATTCTTGGCGGTTTCCTATGTTTGAGATTTCGAATACTGCTTTCATTGGTCAACTCCTCAGACAACCGGACCCGAAGTATGAGGGTTCGGTTGGTCTTTTGGTTGTGCTTTGCCTCTAAATAGAAGATCTTTGATAGACATTGCGTAGAAAATAAACCCAGTCGGCAATCCGATTCGGACTGTCCAGACAAGAAAATCTAGTAGCGGAGTCGGACCATCGATACCGTTTGCCCATGCAAGATCAAACAGACCCTCAAAGCCATTTCCGAACATTCGGAAAAGGGACAGCAAGACCACGAAATGCAGGCTCATCCCGGCGAACAACCATTTCGCTTTGATTAGTTCTAGCATCTGGTATTTCATTCTATCTGCACAACGTTTAGATGAGCGGACCGAGTTTATGAGGTTCGCTCAATTTTTTTGTTAGGTGTTCGTCGCAAGTAATTTTGGAAATAATAAAAAGGCAATCCCTCCAAAAAGAATCAACCAGATTCCAACGACCAAAACAAATTTCTGGGAAAATTTCTATTCATACAGCTTTTTGCTTACGAGTTTGTCAAAGTTCAACTTTTTTCCAACGGCAGACATTTTCGTTCCGATTGGTTTGTAAAAATACGCAATCAACGCGCCTGGGATTAGATTTGTCAGTCCGATAATGATTCCGATGAGTTGAGATTCTTCCATTATTTTTTCTCCTAACGGGTGCGGCGCGCGATAGCGCGTCCGAACCATGCATTGGTTGGGTCATTTCTTCGTTTCAATGGGAGAGAAGTGGTCTTTCACGATTTTCTTCACCGACAAGGCTGCATCATAGTGCCCCGTCACGGGAGCAAGGCTGACGTCATCATCTTTCTTCAAGAACACCAGGTACTGGTGTTTCTCTGAGTCAGAGAAATCGAGGAAGAGCGCTCCGTTGGGCTCACCCATCTTTGAGTATGAAAAGTGCAACAGGCTGATTTGGTTGATGCCTGAATCACCTTTCAACACGATGCCGACAGTGAGTAGAGCCACTTTGCCGTCGAACTTGTCTGGACTACCGTGCCCTGTCAGTTTCTTCTCTGAGGGCGAAACGGACTTCAGTTCTACGATAGCAACCACATCGGCCTGTTTGAATAGTTTCTCATATGGCTGGTAAGGGATGATGCGTGCTAAACATGTGAAAGGAAGCGCAACTGCGACTGCAATAATGATCAGAATATTCTTCATGTCTTCTCCTTGACCGACCCAACGTAGTAAATCGTAATTCCTTCATTGTAGCTGCCTGACATTACTATTTGGCCCGACATTTTGCCAGCATCTATATCAGCTAAAGCAAATTCAGATACTGCGCCAGACGTTGTTTCATCTCCATAAGTTATTTTTTTGTAAGGAACTTTCTCAGAAGTGACTTCAACTTCAGTGTGAATATTCGCATGGGCCAAAGGTATTGAAATCCCAGTTTCATCGTCTTTCATAATAAATCCATCCAAAAGCATTCTAATCTTTAGGGAGTGAATACCATTTCCAACGAATAGATTTTGATTCTTTCCTATTTCATAGTTTATATTTTTATTGAAATGCTCGATATTATATTCATCTCCATCTCGATCAAATACTGTGAAATGTTTAGGTTTTTCCTCAACCTTCTTGGCTGGAATCAAAATTATGCTAGTTTTCAATCGTTTCCAGCTATTTTGGGTAAATCCATCACCCACAAGCCAGTCAAAGTGGGAAATGTCTTTTACGTTAAGACACGAAATACCAAGGTGAGTAGCTTTATTAAGAGCGGAAACGTAAAAGCCTTTCGTGGACACCATTACCGACTTATTTATGCCTGTATCTAGACATTTTTGATAAAACCCCTCTATTTGATTAACAGTAATTTTTCGTGATCTATCGCGACACTCTATTGCAGTTAGATATGAATGGTGGCCGTGCTTAAAAGTGATCAATACATCATGTTCCCTCAGTTTTCCATTTGTTCGATCCCTAATTCTTGCTGGCGATTCAATTTTCACATTCTCAGCTCCAGAAAGAACCCGTTCCAGGGTATCCACAAGAGTTTCAAGTGATTTTCCTTTTTTCATTTGGTGAACAGTTATTATGCAACAGTGATATTGATTTATGAATCATATTGTTTGAATGTTTACAACGGAAAATTCTGTGAAACCCCTTGAAAAGGTACGGATTGCGTTGCATATCGTCATATTCACAAGATGAGTGCTATGCGACAGACCAAGCCAAGATCCGTTTTGCCGGTGGCGGAGTTCGACCCGAATCCCCGGTGGCCGACGGGCTATTTCGAGGTGTTGGAGGAGGTCGGGGTGCCTGAACGTGAGCGGGGGTTTTACGCCCATTGGGTCCGGCAGTTTTTCAACCGGTTTCCGGGCCGGAAACGCCGTGAGTTGGGTCCGCAGGAGATCGCGGATTTTTTGGACGCCATGGAGCGGGACACGCATCTGGAATCCTGGCAGCGGGATCAAGCGCGGGACGCGTTGATTCTGTATTATGAGCAATTTCGGGGGATTTCACTGCGAGGGATGCCCGCGCCTTCCGCCGATGCCGTGAAGACACCCGGGCCCACGGCGCCACGGCGAATGGAGGCAAGGACGGAGGTGCCCGAGCCCGAAAAACGCGAGTCCGGAGCCGCGGTCGACCTGGAGGAGCTGCACAGGACGGTGCTCACCGCGATGCGGGTGAAAAACTACGCCTTACGGACGGAAAAAACCTATTGGCAGTGGATCCGCCGGTTTGTGCGGCATCACAATCTCCGGAAGCCCTCGGACATGGGCGCGGCGGAAATCCACGCGTTTCTGGCCCATCTGGCGGTGAATGAACAGGTGGCCGCCTCCACCCAGAACCAGGCGCTGAACGCGGTGGTGTTTCTGTATCGCGAGGTGCTGCGTCTGGAGGTGGAGGATTTCAGCACGTTTCCCCGCGCCCGCCGGGGAAAACGGCTGCCGGTCGTGTGCAGCCGGAAGGAAGTTCAGCAGTTGGTCGCCGAAATCGATGGGGTGGAGGCTCTGGTGGTAAAGCTGCTCTACGGCACCGGCATGCGGGTGTCGGAGGGGCTTCGCCTGCGGGTGCAGGACGTGAATTTCGATACCCACGAGATTCTGGTGCGGGGCGGCAAGGGCGACAAGGACCGTCGGGTGCCGCTGCCGAAGCGGCTGACGCCGGAGCTTCGGGCGCAGTTGGATTGGCGGAGGCGTCTGTTCGAATCGGACCGGGAGGCGAACATGCACGAGGTGGAGCTTCCGAGCGCGTTGGCGCGGAAATACAAAAACGCCCCCTACGAGTGGAAATGGCAGTACGTGTTTCCGGCGGACGATTTCTCCACCGATCCGCGATCGGGACGGACGCGTCGGCACCACCTGCACCCGATCCGTATTCAGCGGGCGGTGAGGAAAGCCGCGAAGGCGGCGAGGATCACCACGAGGGTCACGCCCCACACGCTGCGGCATTCGTTCGCCACCCACCTGCTGGAGGCGGGCCAGGACATCCGTACGGTGCAGGAGCTGTTGGGGCATTCGGATGTAAAGACCACCATGATTTACACCCATGTGCTCAATCAGGGGCCGCTGGGCGTGTCGAGTCCGCTGGATTCGCTTTAATTTTTTCAGAATTCTTTGGTGTGTCGGGCAGGAATGCCCAACCTCCATTTCGTTTCTTCTATGGTTGTGGCGTGTTTGAAGGGGTCGGGAAAAGGGGAAATGTGCTGGTGGGTCGTGGGGCGGTGGGGTAAGATCGGGTGTCATGAAGGGAATGATCTTCTGTGTGGGCCTGCTCCTCTTGGGCTCGCTCCTGTTTTTGTTTGAAGTCAGCCAAACCTCAAATTGTGGAGGGAACAGCGCGGCGCTTTCTTCCACGTCAAATGTGGGTAGATCGATCTTTGCGAGTCAGTTCGATGGGCATGATGCGATTACTAACACCGCCTTGGACTTCTTACGGGACAATTTCTTACGGGACTGCTTTTCTTTTGGATGGGGCGTGGAATCGTATTGGTTGAAGAAAGACATTCCCTGGGATGAAGAGGATCCCGTGGTGATTTGTGCCCAGCAGTTTTCCAATGTGCCTCGGCCCTCCCTGAAAACTTTCTTTATGAAAAACCCCGCGCATGCCGCATGGTCGTTCCCGAAAGGAGGGTTTCTGTTGACCCCCGAGGAGGTGGGGCGCATCGACTTGTCCGAATATGTGCGGGTTGACGAGGCCGTGATGCGGGCGTTCGACGATTGGGAAGAATCGTCTCCGTTGCCCTTACTTGAAGAGGGGCCGTCCCGGGATGAATGAGGCGAAGGAAAAGCGTCGGCGGGTGAAAATCAGAATCGCCTACACCTTGATGGGTGCGCTTGGGTTGTTTGGATTCTATCTTTTCGGAGCTGGCTTGCTGGAGACAAGGAGACTGGACGAGATTCGGGAGACGCCCTTGTTGGAGGCACGGGTGGATTTGACCACTCCGGGGGCCTTCGAGACGTCCTTCGAGTGCATGTCCGATTCTCCCCATGGGAACCGTCTGCTGTTGGAGGTGTCACCGAAGCTTCCGGTGGACGCATTTGTCGGTTTGGAGTTCTCCTGGGAGATTGTGGACGCGAAGGGTCGGGTGATGGAAGAGGGGGTTTTTGAGAAGGAGAACCTGAAGTCCGTGCCGGGCGGGATGGAGGTGTCGGGGACGTGGGAACTGGGGTGGGTGGTGGGGATGCCCAAGGGTACGTATACGTTTCGGGGCGAGGTGGGGTCCATGGACCTGTTGCCGGAGGAAACGGAAACGCGGCTGGTGTGTATGCCGTTTTTTTGTGGGCTGGAGTATTTGGGCCCGTTTCTTTTGAAAGTGGCTGGCGGGCTTTTTGTGGCGCTGGCGGGCGGGGGCGCGTGGGTGACGC
>Ga0194138_10000096_pt1 | contig 42914 bp, 34 predicted proteins | sample TARM_MetaG_T2_14_FD_134022 | JGI IMG/M metagenome (GOLD analysis project Ga0194138, IMG submission 134022) | Freshwater microbial communities from Pennsylvania, USA, analyzing microbe dynamics in response to fracking - TARM_MetaG_T2_14 (version 2) | ecosystem: Environmental > Aquatic >...
AAAAGCATTTTAGTATCAATTGTTATAGTGTTATTCTAAAGAATGAAAGAGCTTGAGGTCTGCGACTTCATTATCAAAATATGTTAAAATAAAGGAGGAAGAATGATGGATAAAAATGAAAAAACATTACTGTTGCAATTAATTTTAGAAGATATTAGGAGTAATTGGGGATGGCAATTAGAGGAAAGAGTCGAAAAGGCTTTAGATTTAGCCATTGAGTTAAGATTAAAACCACACATTGAAGCAATCAAGGAGTTTTTAGGAGATATGAAAACAGGAAATGCAGATGGAAGAGTTTTTAGGGGAGGTTATAAATGGGGTGGTTATTTGAAGATGGGAGAATTACATCAATTAAGTCCATCAATATTAGATAAAAGCAAAAGCTTTCAAATCAATGCTGAAAACATATTAACTTATCCTAAATATCGCTTTACAGATTGGGATAAGTATATGAAAAATAGGGAGGATTTATAGTCTCCCTATTTTTTGTACGTTGCAGTTAATGAACTGTCTCAATCAATGAGTTTTCATTAACATTCATTTCCTATAAAACTTTACATTTTTTCAATAGAGACATGCTTTATTAATATCTTTAACTACATATATTAAATAAAAAGCAACACTCTGATGAGCATTGCTTTCTTTGGTCAGCTTAGTCCATTGGGTCAATATTGTCCTCAATGTAATCTATTTACTCTTGAGTTAACTTGTATTTTTTGTATAACTCCTCGGCTGTTCAGGATTTACTGAATTAATAGTTCTCATTCACTGCCTTGTCTAACTTGTTGAGTGACTCTACAAGAGGTTTGAACTGAGCCTGAATATTGAACTTCCATCGACGAGAGGAGACTGTGTTATTTTCATTCATGCTTTTATTATATGACTTAAGACACTTGGAAATATTATCCCAATTACTTTCAAATTCATTATATTGTTCTGATACACATTTCAAATGGTAATGTTTACTATAGTAGCATTTATCTAATTTTATCCTTGAAGAATTGATGTCAGCAATTTCTTTAAGGATATTTTCTTTTTCAATGACTAAAACTGTATCTATTACTGAAGACTTCAATGATTCAATATCTAAAAGAAACTCACTAAGTGCTTTTAGTTTTAATGAGTTTTTTTCATCATTCTTTTTTTGTTTAACTGATAACCAATATTGAAGCAATGCAATAATTACCCCATTTAAAAAAACTTGTGTAAATAACAAAATCCAATCTTTAGATTCCAAGATACAACTCCTCCTATACACATAAAGCATTTTAACAAGTTAAAGTATTATAATTGAATTAAAAACCTTTTTTTATTTAACTATCTTTAAGTTTTTAATGTCATTTTCAGTCTTGTCACTCCATTGGTGCTATTGTTTTCTCAATGTAATCTATTTCTTCTTGTGTTAATTTGTATTTCTTGTATAACTATTCGTCAGTCCATGGCTTGCTGAAATCTTGAAGAGGGACGAATTGATAGACCCCTCTTGCTGCGCTTATTCCAGTATTCATTTTTACTTTGACCATGAACCTGAATAATTTAGACTCAATGTAAGATATTATATTCTCACACTGCTTTTTTGTGAAATTCTGTTTATTTTTATATCCAATAACTAAATATGTTTGAGAACAAGCACTATTGGGTTCTCCATACATAGGATGCCCCAATACTAATCCAAATTCTTCAGGATCTCCCACTGATGGTATATACACTTTGTGTTTCTTCATAGTACTTTTGTTTTTCAAAACATCATCTTCACTAATCCACCCTATATTCTCTCCTGTTAAGTGTTTACTCATGTAGTATTTAATAGTCTTTTTATCATCTTTGGATAATGAAAATCCATTCCAACTTGAAGTTAGCTTTGGCCTTCTTGTGAAGAAATCTTTTGGGCTAACTAAAGATGAGAAGTTAGTGCCATTTGACACATAGTTTCCTTCTTTTTTCTTTATTTTTTCTATAATACTTAATGAAGATATATTTCTTACTGCAATATTTGAACCATCATAATTAAGATTAACTTTTGCTTTGTTTATTTCATCTCCATTATATTCATGAAACAGAACTTTCCCTTTATATTTAGAATTCCACAAGAAGTAATTAACCCCACCTCTTATATTCACATTAGAAAAACACTCTGTAGACTTTTTGAAGTCATGAATCTCTTGAATTCTTTTGTCATTTAGCATATTTTCTATCCATGATTTAGGGATTCCTTCTGGTTGGCCACTCATCCATCTGCTAGGTGTAATCATTGATATATAATTAGGGTTCATGTCGATAGCCTTATCTATGAACAAATGGTAAATTGCTTTTGCTTTTGCACTATTTCCCCCTTCATTACCTACATTAAGTTGATAAGGGGGATTCCCTATAATCACATCAAATTTCATATTTCCGAACTCCTTTTTAAAGTTATCATGTATAAATGGGTAAGCATGGTTTTCTTTATTAGCTCCTCCACTATAATTCTCTTCATTTGCCCCACAGTATTCACATCTTCCATTCTTATCCCATGTGTGTTCAGTATCTGGAAAAACTATGTTTCCTTCAGGGTTGTCGAATTCAGTACAGACAGAGTGTTCACCGTTTGCGTACATTGAACAATAAAGAGTCCGCCTAGACATCAAAGTAGTCAACTCAGTGATTCCAATTCCAAAGACTTGCTTTGTTAAAATATGATTCACTCTTTCTTGTAAATCTGGGATTTCTTCAGCTAAGCCTTCTATGAGTCTACTTGTTATTTCTCTCAGGAATATTCCTGTTTTACAGGCAGGGTCGAGAAAGGTGACTGAGCTGTCTTTCCAGATTTCTTGAGGGAGAAGATCTAATATTTTATTAGCAAGTTTAGGTGGAGTAAATACTTCATCATTTGACAAGTTAGCTATAGTTTCTAAGATGTCTGGATTATAATTTTTGTAAATATCTTTGTTTCTCACAATTTAAATCCTCCTTCTTCATAATTTGTTATAAGTAAAAATATCAACTGAGTTGATTGTTTCTTCTTTGCCTTCTTAGTTCACTAACTATTTCTTGATAGTGCTATATTATACTCTATTTTTACAAGAGTTTATTCCTCTGAAATATATTTCTTTAGGAGATCTCTCATTCTTTTGCTAGGAATATATATATCTATAGATTTATTTTCTCTTATTCTGCTTCTCCATATCCATTGCAACATTTCTGATAAAGCATATTGTTCTTGATTTACAGAAATATTTCTTTTGCTAAAGAAGTGCAATAAAGTTGGTTTTACGTATCTGTTCACAGTATATGCTAATACATTTGTATCTTTATAATCATTTGTTGCTCTAGAATTTATAGATATGAAATTTCTAGTATATCCTTTCCCTTTTAGGTTGTTTTTAAAATCATTAAATGTTGTCCAAAGTCTTGCTTCTGCTTTATGATTTCTATTCAAATTATTAAACCAATTACCTAAATTCCTTGCTAAAATACCTTGTAGCGTTCCATCATCTTTTTTGTACCACTGCATTGACATATTATATTTTCCATTTCCAATTGCATTTAACTTTTCATCTTCACAAATATTTATTAATTTTGAAATTTCTTTCACTTTATCTCTTTCTCTTGTTTTAGAATAATTAACAAGCATTCCATTTTCAACTTGGAATTTATCATATTTCACATTGAAAAACTCATAATAATATTTCTGCAATTGTGCGTCAAAAAGATATGTTAATATATATACTTCATCAAAATAAGCAAATATATCAACTGGAAAGTTCCAATATAAGAGTTTTTCATTTATGCAAACTAAATTTTTATTTAAAGACATTTCTTTGATATCGTTGTATCTTCCATTATAATCTAACTTATCCTCTCTCCAAATGAGAAAATCATCTTCAACATATGCCAAATCTAGTTCACCTATTAAAGAAGAAAAATCATCTCTTGTAAAATTATTTAATTCTTCTACTACATCCATAACTTCATCTAATATTAGAATATACTTATTAGCTTTTAATGCTTCTCTTGTGATATTATTAGCTTTTTTAAATAATGCATGAGTAGAGCATATGTTTTTCCCATCTTTAAGCAACTGATGTAAATTATCATTTTTGTTTGTTCCTTTATATTGAGGTTCATATAACTTATTGAAGTTTTCTGTTGATGATTTTACTCTTTTTATCTCATCTAAATATGGTGTAATATAGATGAATCTTTTTTCTGGATTTTCATTTATTGTCTTAATTGCAAAGTTTGTTTTTCCAGTACCCATTAATGAATCTACAACATTTATTTTTTTCAATGAAAAAATCCTTTCTATTAGTTATTATAGACTATTGATTATCAATAATATTATACCATTTCAAAGGAAGAATATTTAGTTTTGAAAATCTACAACTTTTCTAGATAAAAAGGTTGTAGATTTAGAGGTAAATGTACATCTTACACGCCTTATTTTTTGACATCTAGAACCAAAAGGTTGTAGAATTCTAAAAAAAGCCGATGAGCAGTGCGCTCTAGACGTTAGCCATTAAAGAAGATATATTCAAAGGTTGTAGATTTATAGAGGTGCATTTTTTTAGTTAAATTAACAACAAAAACTTCACATTTATATCTAATTTTGGGTGTGTTTTTCACCCAAAATTGGACAGGGGTTGGTATGGAGGGGACCGGACTAGGTCCCCTACCCATGGTTTTATAGATTTAAGTAGAGTTTTAAATCTATAAGTGTAATTGATAATTTCATGTTATTAAAATCATTGTTTTATTGAATAAATGTAATTCATATAGAACCTTGGGTAGGAGGGTATGATCCCCTCCTCCAAACCAACCTCCCCTTCAATTCACTTTGAAAAACCCATTCAAAGTGAATTCTAAGAAAGTAGATATCTTTTATTTTTCAATTAAAAGAATATTTCAATTAATAGAAACATCAATTAACAAGCATATTATTTCGAATAATTTGTAATTTTGAAAATCTACAACTTTTCTAGACAAAAAGGTTGTAGATTTAGAGGTAAATGTACATCTTACACGCCTTATTTTTTACTGTCTAGAACCAAAAGGTTGTAGAATTCTAAAAAAAGCCGATGGGCATTACGCTCTAGACGTTAGCCATTAAAGAAGATATATTCAAAGGTTGTAGATTTATAGAGGGGTCTTTTTTTAATTAAAAAATATCTTTTTTTAGTTAAATTAACATTAAAAACACAACGTTTATCTAATCTTGGGTGTGTTTTCCACCCAAGATTGGACAGGGGTTGGTCTGGAGGGGACCGGACTAGGTCCCCTACCCAGGGTTTTAGGATTTAAGTTAGCTCAACTTACCATTGAAATAAATATTGTTTTAAATAATGAAAAATATATAATAATAGTTTATTGAGATTGATTGTAAAAACCCTGGGTAGGAGGATGTAAAAACACCCTCCTCCAGACCAACCTCCCATTTCTTGACTTGGAAAATCACCAAGTCAAGTATAGGGGAAAATATTACTTTCTATCAAAAAACAATAACTGCACATCAACGGGGGCTATAGGTCAAAAAAACAGCAAAAAATTTATATATGGAGTGTAAATTTCATGAAGTATTATGATATTGGTTTGGTATAATAAAGAAACAAAAGGGAAGTGACAAATCGACCTCAAAAGAACAAAAAATAGAGAAAATGAAAGCAATTGAGTTTTAAGAAAAATGATCTTAGATTTATAAAAATAGAAAGAAGTCAAAAATGTTTCTGACTCTGTAAAGAATAAGAGTTTCAACTATAACCTTGTAAAACCCAATAATTATTATGTAGTAAGGAGGAAAAAGAAATGACTGAAAGAGATGTAGTAATATTTGACATTGAAGCTTCATGTGAAGATAGAAAAATAAATTCTCAATATAATATGGAAACTATAGAAATAGGAGCAGTAAAAGTTAGAGATGGAGAGATAATTGATACGTTTGAAACTTTTGTTAAACCTGAATATACAGAAAAATTAACACCATTCTGTACTGAATTAACTGGAATTACTTATGAAGATTTAAAAGATGCACCTATATTTAAAAAGGCAATTTTAGACTTTTATGATTTCATTTATGGATGTGACATTTTTTCTTGTGGAGATTTTGACAGAAAGTTTTTGGTGAGAGAACTGGAAAGCAAAGGTTTTAATTATAAACATGAACTTGCTATAAATGCTATTAATTCATCACATGAAGATCTAAAAAAATATTATAATAGAATAACAGAGAAAAAGAAAAAAGGAATGATTGGAATGATGGAAGAACTTGAAATACCTATGGAAGGTGACCATCATAGAGCATTATCTGATTCATTAAATCTCACAAAGATATATCTCAAATTAGAAAAGATAAGGGAAGAAAAATTGAGGAAAGTTTTCAAAGGAAAAACCTTAGACAAATTGATTGATTCTATTAATCATCATCATGATGAATCTATAAAAAAAATAAATGAAAATTTGTTTGAATGTTCTAATAGTCAAAAAGAAACACAAAAACATAAAAGTTTCATTAAATTTATTGATTATTGGAGTCAAGTTATTATTGTAGATATAGAAATTATAGGATTAAATTATATTGATGACAAAAAGTTAAAGAAACTCAAACAATTAACTAATATTTGATTATAAGGTGGTAAATTATCTTCAAACAAAAAGATGATTTGCCACCTTCATACTTCTTCACCTAATAATAAAAGAATCAAAAAACTATTGACAAAATCATATTGCTATGGTATAATAAATCTTGTAACGCTAAAAAGAGATTTTTAATAAAAACTTTCAAAAAAACTGTTGACAAAATTCTGTTGTTATGGTATAATGAATCTTGTGATATTGAAAATCTCAATGAAAAAATAAAAAACTTTTTAAAAAGGTTGACAAAACTCAAATGTTATGGTATAATAAATCTTGTAACATTAAAAAATATTGTCCTATAGCTCAGTGGTAGAGCAATTGGCTGTTAACCGATCGGTCGTAGGTTCGAATCCTACTAGGACAGCCAAATGGCCCTATGGTATAAAGGTGATTACACTGCACTGTCTATGCAGTAATGAGAGTTCGATTCTCTCTAGGGTCGCTAGCATGCTAATCGAATAACTCTTAATCTTATTGATGTGTAAAATAAATAATCAAATATATGTGTAAAAACCTGCACATTTCTTCATAAGGTCAATTGTAAGAAGACAATTGTGATTGAAATAAAAACATGTTGATATAGGGTGCAATTCCCTTATGTTTTACTGGGAGTAAAACAATCATAGTGAAGGATTAAGAGTTATTCACTATCTTGTCTCTATAGCTCAATTGGATAGAGCACCGCCCTTCTAAGGCGGGTGTTGGGAGTTCGAATCTCTCTAGGGACGCCATCCGAGTATAGCTCAATTTGGAAGAGTACACCGTTTGGGGCGGTGAGGTTGAAGGTTCAAGTCCTTCTACTCGGACCACTATAAAGCCCATTTAGCTCAATTGGTAGAGCAGTTGTCTTGTAAACAACAGGTTGGGAGTTCAAGTCTCTCAGTGGGCACCATATTACTTAGTTTTCTCAAGTAAACATGTGAATCAAATTTCATACAGGAGAGTTGATTAAGTGGTGTCTACATAAATAGAGCCCTTACCAACTATATTTCATATTTGGCAATCACTTTGATTTCAGTGTGCCGGTGAGCTGATTCACTCATGTCGGCAAAGCATGTGAAAATCATACGCTAAATGAAGTTGTTTTAATAACTTTTCATAATGGAGGTGTTACATGTTGACTACTATATGGAAGAAAATCCCTAAATCTAACTATGAAGTTTCAAATACTGGCTTTGTAAGAAACTCCAAAACAAAAAGAATTCTTAAAAATAGCATAGACTCCAGGGGGTATTATAGAGTAAGTCTTTCATATGGAAAAAGAGGAATGCAAAAGGTAAAAGGTGTTCATCAACTTGTAGCAATAGCCTTTGTAGAAAAATCAGAAGGAAAAGATTTTGTCAATCATGAAGATGGAAATAAACTCAACAATCATTATTCTAACTTGAAATGGGTGACTCCTAAAGAGAATACGAATCATGCAATAGAAACGGGTTTGTTCAATGTAAAAGAAGTTACTAAAAAGGCAACTGAAGCTTCAATATTAGTAAATGGAATAAAAGTTGAGGAGACAAATAGTATAACAGGTGAAAAAATAATTTATAATAGCATTTCTGAATGTGCAAGAAAACATGAAGTGAGTAGAAATGAAATGGTCAAAGTGATAAAAAATAAAAACAAGATTAGTCAATATTCATTTAAAACTACATCTTAATTATATCTTTGTTGGATATGGCTCTTTAGCTCAGTTGGTAGAGCAGCCCCGCTCATGACGGGTCGGGCGTAGGTTCGAGCCCTACAAGATCCACCAAAACTTCATGGACCTTTAGCTCAGAAGAGTAGAGCACTCCACTCATAATGGAGCGGTCGTAGGTTCGAGTCCTACAAGGTCCACCAAATTATGCAGATGTAGCTTAATGGTAAAGTAAGGTGTGCTGTTAAAGAAGAGCAAGAGATTGAAGGTTCAATTCCTTTCTATTGTGTGAAAATACAATTATAGCTTAATGGTAAAGCGCTGCGGGCACTTAAGTCAACCCTAGATTACTGGTTCGATTCCAGTTATCTGCACTATCTATATTATTAAACTGACATATTATAAACATGGATGTGAAAATGAACAAGGATGTTCAAGTCAGTTTTGATATTAAACAATGATTGATTAAAGGGTGCGCTTACTCAGTCCACCCTTTCTAATGGAGGTGTCGTCAAGTGGCTAAGACAAAGGACTGCAAATCCTTCATCGTGAGTTCGAATCTCATCACCTTCTCCATGTCCCGTTGGTCAAATGGTTAAGACACCATCCTTTCAAGGTGGAGTTGCGAGTTCAATTCTCGCACGGGGTACTATGCGAATATAATTTAATGGTAGAATGGCAGCCTTCCAAGCTGCTCGTGGGGGTTCGACTCCCCTTATTCGCTCCAATCATATTAAGTCCCGTTGGTCAAATGGTTAAGACACCATCCTTTCAAGGTGGAGTTGCGAGTTCAATTCTCGCACGGGGTACCAATGCGAATATAATTTAATGGTAGAATAGCAGCCTTCCAAGCTGTGTGTGGGGGTTCGACTCCCCCTATTCGCTCCATGGAGATCGTGGTGAAGTGGTTAACACATCGGATTGTGGTTCCGGCATACGTGGGTTCAATTCCCACCGATCCCCCCATTAAAAATTAAATACTTGTCGTTATCTGAAAGGCGACTAATAAACATTCAGAAAATAACTCACTACTCGATAAACGAGAAATAAATGATTGAGTTTAAACTTTGGGGGTATAGTTCAGTGGTTAGAATATTCGCCTGTCACGCGAAAGGTCACGGGTTCAAATCCCGTTGCCCCTGCCATAATTATGGAGAAATAGCAATGATGGTTCATGCGCTGGTTTGAAGCACCAGACATCTTGGTTCGATCCCAAGTTTCTCCACTTTGATCTGGATGAGTTTAACAGACTCATCCTTTATATTAAGTCCCGTTGGTCAAATGGTTAAGACACCATCCTTTCACGGTGGAATTGCGAGTTCGATTCTCGCACGGGGTACTAAATGTATCTTTATCATTATAAAAAAGAGGTGAATGTCATGGACAATGAAAACATGAAAGTTATAGAAGAAAATAAAACTATGTGTTTTTCTTGCTTAGATATTCACAAAGTAAAAAAAGTTGAAATAAAAGAAACACTGTTTTATAAAGATACTATTGTTGTAGTAGGTATGATTTATAATTATTGTGATGAAGCTAATGAACTCATAGAAACTGAAGAACAAATAAAACAAAATTCAGATTCTATTATAAAAAGATATGAAGAGATACAAGAAATGAATAAAAAATTGTTTCTTCATTAATAGGGGATGTAATGGTTTCGACTTGACATTATTCAACATGACAAGCAGGCAGTAGAAGAATAATCTACTATAAAATTATTCAAAAAAATAATTAACAAAACACAACTTCAAGTAGCATAGTTTGCTCGCCTCCTATAGAGGTTCATATTTCTACAATTAGTGACTTGTATATTCTAACGATTGTAGGATCTATATAAAATATACAATCTCAATGATTTTGTTGAGTTTCATCATTGAAGAGGATTCTAACTCAACTTCATTTTTATAAGATTTTGTTATCTTCTCTAGAAAATGAATATGACAAAGATAACTAAGCCTGTAGAAAATCATGATGAAGATGTTGAGGACAGGGGTTCAACTCCCCTCATCTCCACCATTGCGGAGCGAATCGGTATTCAATCAGGTCTCATAAGCCTGACTACGCAAGTTCAACTCTTGCCTCCGCAACCAAATTAAAAATAAAGTAATAAAGTAATAAATAACGTAAAGAGAATCGGTATTCATTTAGGGACACCAAGACCCTTCATTATTGAGTTCAACTCTCAACTTTACGAAAAAAGTAAATCATCTAATATCAAGTGACTCTTGCTATTAGGTGAAATTTAGGCGGGTATGTTCGAGCCCTACGTCTTTCACCATGATGGGGAATTAATTCAATGGTAGAATACCTGTTTTGCAAACAGGATGTTGTGGGTTCGAATCCCTCATTCTCCACTTTTTCTTATTATTGAGTTGTAGCCAAATCGGTAAGGCATCGCCCTTTGAAGGCGAGTACTCTTGGTTCGAGTCCAAGCAACTCAGCTATTTATATCGAAGGTGTCGTCAAGCGGGTAAGACAAAGGACTGCAAATCCTTCATTGTGAGTTCGAATCTCACCACCTTCTCCATGTCCCGTTGGTCAAATGGTTAAGACACCACCCTTTCACGGTGGAGTTGCGAGTTCGATCCTCGCACGGGATACCAAATACTTGTCGCTCATCTAAAAAGTGACTAATAAATATTCAGAAAACAACTCGATAAGCGAGAAATATCTTGCTGTTAGATGAAATTTGGGCGGGTATGCAAGTGGTTAAAGCAATCAGACTGTAAATCTGACACCTTTGGTTTCGGGGGTTCAAATCCCTCCCTGCCCACCATAATATTGTTCCATAGCTCAGTGGTAGAGCAATCGGCTGTTAACCGATCGGCCGTAGGTTCGAATCCTACTGGAACAGCCATATACGGTAACTATGGTAGCAAAGAGCAGATGCTCCGCTTGAGAGGTTCGATTCCTCTAAAAGCCGTGCCTAAACTCATGGAGAGTTGACAGAGTTTGGCTTATTGTACTGGTCTTGAAAACCAGCGTACGGCAACGTACCGTGGGTTCAAATCCCACACTCTCCTCCATAGGGGCTCATGTTCCAAGGCAGGCGAGCGGGTTAATTTAATTAAGTGAAAGGATAATTTCCATGTACAAAGACAATAAAAGAAAAGAAGTTTTTGCACTAAGAGAACAAGGGAAAACATTTGATGAAATATCATCTATATTAAACATTTCCAAAAGCACTGTTAGCCGATGGATGAATACACCGCTTTCTTACAAAAAAAGAAGAATTATAACAGATAAAACCAGAAAAAATTAAGTGAAGCCGCTAAAAAAGGGAATGCTCAACGGACATACAAGAGGATACCGACACATGAAATGAAATCTTTTACCCATATAAGGAAAAGGATTTTTGAGGAAAGAGGTCGAAAATGTGAAGCGTGTGGATGGTCCGAGGTAAACTCTACTACAGGAATCGTTCCTGTTCAAGTTCACCATAAAGATGGAAATAAGAAAAATAATTATTCCAGTAATTTAATTGTCCTTTGTCCAAATTGTCATAGCTTAACAGATAATTTTATGTTTTATGGTCGAAAACATTCATTTAATTAAATTAACCTGTTGGGTGAGTTCGATTCTCACAGCCCCTGCTTATATGTATTCTTGATTAAGTGAATAGAAATGGTTTCATTATATTTAGGAAGGTTACTCAAGTGGTTAAGAGGGTGGTTTGCTAAATCACTAGTAGGTTCTGCCTAGCATGGGTTCGAATCCCATACCTTCCGCCATAATTAAATTATATTTAATATTTTTTTATAAGCTCTTGCGCAGGTTTTAGGGTTCAATATGAATGTTAAAACTGTTGACCGTAAGTTTATCAAGCGATGCGTCGCTAAAATAAGATGCCACAAAAACCTTTGTTGAAAATCCTAGGTGAGTAAACAGAGTGCCAACCTGACTAAACCTTGATAAGGGGCATAAGTAGCTTTTGAGTCGGGTTCGCCCAAAATAATAGGTGATAATGAATATCTCTTCTAACCTGTTATTCTATGTAATCCAATTGTCTCTATAACAATAGAAACATTCATTAATAAGAGGGGGTATCATCTAATCGGAAAGATTCTGGTCTCCAAAACCAGCCATATAGGTTCGAGTCCTATTGCCCCCGCCATAATATTTAGTATAATAAAATATAAACCCAGTAATAGGAGTTATTGATATTTCTTATTACTGGGTTTAAATATATAAAAAGGGGTGAATGTCCATTGACTATTGTTATTAAGAAAAATGGGGAAAAAACAAGTTGGAAAAATGAAAAAATTCGTGAGGCTGTTATGAAATCAAGTAATCGTGTAAAAAAGAAAGAAAAACAACTCACAGAAGAACAAATTACCTTAATTTTTAATCAAGTAGAAGAACTTTTAAAGGATACTGAAGAGATTAAAACAACAGATATTCATGACTATGTAATGAAAGCTTTATATCATGTTAATAGATCTGTTTTTCATGAATATAAAGCCTACAGAAATTACAAAGAGAGATTTGTAGATGCTTTTTCAGGTGCAGCTATGTACTCTAATAAAATTGTTCATAGTGGAGATAAAGAAAATGCAAACAAAGATTCAACATTAAATTCAACTAAGCAAGCTCTTATTTCTGAAGGAATCATGAAAGAATTTATGAGACAGTTTGAATTAGAACCTGAATGGATAAAATCACATGATGAAGGGTGGATTCACATTCATGACCTTCCTAATAGATATTTAGGAGGAATAAATTGTTGCATTTTTGACATGGCTTCATTGCTTAAAGATGGATTTGAAATGAATGGTTCTCTTTATTTTGAACCAAAATCTGTTGCTACTGCTTTTGCTGTTGTTGGAGACGCTACTTTAAGTGCTTCAGCACAACAGTATGGAGGATTTTCTATTGGAGATCTTGACTCAGTTATGGCTCCATATGCTGAAAAATCATACAAAAAACATTTAGAATATTTTGTATCAAATGGAATTGAAGAAAACTTAGCTAAAAAGCTTGCTGAGGAATCTACAATTAGAGAAATTGAACAAGGTTATCAAGGATTTGAAACAAAATTAAATACTGTTAGTAACTCATTAGGACAGATTCCTTTTGTTACTATTTCTATTGGTTTAAATACTACAAAGTGGGGACAAATTATTTCTTCTACTATCTTGAAAGTTAGAAAAGAAGGAATTGGGAAAAACAGAGTAACTGCTATATTCCCTAAAATAGTAATGTTGACTAGAAGTGATGTAAACAAAAATTCTGATAGTCCTAATCACAAAATCTATTTAGAGGCTATTGAATGTAGTAAAACAAGACTTTATCCCGACTATTTAAGTTTAGATAATCCTGAAACTAACAATCTTGCTCAAATTTATGAAAGAACTGGTGAAGCAGTTACACCTATGGGATGTAGAGCTTTTCTAGCAGAATATGAAGAAGATGGAAAAGAAATTTATAAAGGAAGATTTAATATTGGTGCTGTAAGTTTAAATTTGACTAAAATCGCTATTGAATCAAATGGTGATGAAAATAAATTCTTTGAACTTATTGATAAATATGCAGAAAAAGTCTTCGACATTCACGAAGATTACTATAGAAAATTAAGTAAAATTAAAGCTTCAAGTAATCCCTTGCTTTTTGTTGAGGGTGGGGCATTTAAAAAGCTTAACCCAGGTGATACAATTGAGGATCTATTAAAGGCTGCGACAGCTTCATTAGGATATGTTGGAATTGAAGAAGCTATGCACGCTTTAAAAGGCGAAAAGCTTGTGGACAACAAAGGGTTTGCACTTAAAATTGTCAAGCATTTAGAAAATCTTGTGGAGTCTGCTAAGAAAACTTATGGTCGACTTTTTGCGCTCTATAGTTCACCTGCAGAAAATCTTATTTACAGATTCAATGAATTAAACAAAAAACATTATGGAGCTATTCCAAATGTAACAAGCAGAGAATATATGACAAATTCTTTCCATGTTCCAGTCTTTGAAGATATTTCTGTGCCTGAAAAAATTGATTTTGAGTCTGACTTCCATGCTATAGCAAGAGGAGGAAGAATCTCTTATTGTGAATTCCCATATAATATAAGTGAAAAAGTCCTTAAACAAGCTATTGATTTTGCTATGGATAGAGGATTATATTATGGAGTAAATGTGATTTCTTCTACTTGCAATGAATGTGATGAACACGGAGATTTCCAGGAATGCCCTAAATGTGGTTCAGATAATGTCACTTCAGTTTCAAGAGTGTGTGGTTATTTGAGTTTTGGCAAAATAAAAGGAGACTCACGTTACAACATTGGAAAGCAAGCTGAAATAAGAGAGAGAGTAAAACATGGGCTTGGTGATGTAAATAATGGCTAGACTTCATCAATTAAAAGAAATTGACATGGATAATGGATATTGGGGTTTTTGCACTTCTCTCTGGTTTAATGGATGTGAACATCGTTGCCCAGGGTGTTGGAACAGTGAAACATGGGATATTGACGAATCATTAGAAAAAGACAATCAAGAAATTATTGAAGAAACATTGATTGGATTAGACAAATTCTTTCCAAAAGACTTGAGTTTGCTTGGAGGGGACCCGTTAGCTCCAGCAAACATTGAAGACACTTATGAAATCTTAAAGGGTGTTTTAGAAAAAAGACCTCAGACAAGAGTAGTTTGTTGGACGGGATATATTTATGAAGCTTTAATAAAGCATGGGTGGGCTGACAAAGTCCTCCCCATGATTGATATATTGATAGATGGAAGATACATTAAGCAACTCCACATTGAAGGAAAAATGTATGGTTCAAGCAACCAAAGAGTAATAAGAATGAAAGATTCTTTGGAAAAGAAAGAGTTAATTTTAGAAGAAGAAAATAATTAGTAAAAAGAGGGTTTTGAATGGGAAATAGCATAGGAGGAGATTGTGTGATAGTTTTGGCAGGAATGATTGGTGCAGGAAAGACAGTTTACACAGAAATGTTAGCAGAAGAATTTGGTACAAAACCTTTCTTTGAATCAGTTGACGATAATCCAATTTTAGATAAATTCTATAAAGATCCAAAAAGATGGGCCTTTTCTTTGCAAATTCATTTTCTAAACACAAGATTCAAGTCAATAAAAGAAGCTTTATTAGATAGAAATAATGTTTTAGATAGATCAATCTATGAAGATAAACTTTTTACCGAAATTAATCATAAACAAGGAAATATATCTTATGAAGAAATGAAAATATACAATGATTTACTTGATAATATGATGGAAGAACTTTCAGAAATTACCAAAAAAACACCAGACTTATTGATTTACCTACATGGAAGCTTTGATAAAATTCTTGAACAGATAGGAAAAAGAGGAAGAGATTTTGAACAAGATGAAAAAACTATTGACTATTTCAAGCTATTATGGTCTCATTATGATAAATGGTATGATGAATATAGTTATTCACCAAAAATGTCAATTTCAATAGATGAATTTGATGTAGTAAATAACCCTGAAGATAAAAAGAAAGTTCTGAAAAAAATAAAGAAATCCTTAAAAAATTTAAAATGATGGAGGAATGAAAATGATTAAAATTTATAGCAAAAATAATTGTCCTAAATGTCAAATGACAAAACAAATTCTATCTCAACATTCTATCAACTTTAGTGAAATTAATGTAGAAAAAGACTTAACAGAAGAAGAATTTAATGAGAAAATTTCTTTTTTTAAAAATTTAAATATGATGATGTTTCCAGTTGTTGAATTTGTAACAGAACATGGAGAAAAAGATTATTTCTCAGGGTTTAAACCTGAAAAATTAATGAGTTTTGGTAAATAAAATGATTTATTTTGTTTCTATTACAGATAATGTTAGACAATTTGTTTCTAAAATTGAAATGAAAGCAGAAGAAATTGATTTATTAAATCCAATTGTTGAAGCAAAGGAACCATTTATATTAATGGTTCCTTCCTATGAAAACATGATTACAGATGAAATGATAGAATTCTTAGAACATAAGGATAATCTTGATTTATGCAAGGGAATCGTTGCAAGTGGTAATATTAATTTTGATTCTTTATATGGCTTAAATGGAAAAGAATTATCAAAAAAATATAATAAACCTCTTTTAATGTTATTTGAATATGAGGGGACTAATAAAGATGTCGAAAAAATGAAAAAAATTATAAAGGGGTTGAATTTATAAATGACAAAAGAAACAACTTATTTTCAATTGAATAATGAATTGAACATTGTAAAAAATAATAAAATTCAATTAAACAAAGATAAAGAAGCTGTCAAAGCTTTCTTTGAAGAACATGTAAAACCAAAATCTTACTTCTCAAAAGATGTTAAATTAAAAGATAAATTAGATTTTCTCACTAAAAACAATTATATTGATAAAAAAGTTATCTCTATGTATACTGAAGAGTTCTTAGAAAACATTTTCTCTGTTAGTGTTAATAAAAACTTCAAATTTAATTCTTTTTTAGGAGCATATAAAGCTTATAATCAATATGTATTAAAAACAGATGATGGTGAGAAATATCTTGAATCGTTTGAAGATCGTGCTGTATTTACTTCGTTGACTTTAGCTAACGGAGATGAAAATTTAGCTATAAGCATTTTAAATGAAATATTAGATAGAAGATTTCAACCTGCTACACCAACTTTCTCTAATGCAGGAAAAGCAAGAAGAGGAGAGTTCGTCTCATGTTTTATTATCAATGTAGAAGATAATATGTCAAGCATTGGAAGAAGTATCAATTCATCTCTACAGTTATCAAGAATAGGGGGAGGTGTAGGAATAGTTCTGACTGATATTCGAGCAAGTGGAGATCCAATCAAAGGAATTCCTGGTTTATCTGATGGGGTTATTCCTATCATGAAACTCTATGAAGACAGCTTCAGTTATGCTAATCAATTAGGGACAAGAAATGGAAGTGGTGCTGTTTACTTAAACGTTTTTCATCCTGACATTATGGATTTCCTTTCTACTAGAAAAGAAAATGCTGATGAAAAAGTGCGGGTGAAAATGCTTTCTCTTGGAATTGTTGTCCCGGATAAATATTATGAATTAATAAAAAATGATTCAGATATGTATCTTTTTTCACCTTATAGCATTGAAAAAGAATATGGTGTTCCAATGTCAGAACTTGACATTACAAAAGAATATGATAATCTAGTTAAAAATGATAATATTATAAAGAAAAAAATAAAAGCACGAGAACTAGAAACTGAAATTAGTAATCTTCAAAATGAAAGTGGTTATCCTTATGTTTTAAATATTGACCATGTTAATAGAGCTAATCCAATTCATGGTGTTATTAGAGGATCTAATCTATGTTCAGAAATTCATCAAGTATCTAAAAAAAGCAAAATAAATGAAGACCAAACTTATGAAGAATTAGGAGCTGATATCAGTTGTAATTTAGGTTCAACAAATGTTGAAAAAATGATGGAAGCAAAAGATTTTGGCTATTCTATTGAAACTATGTTTAAAGCATTAAATTATGTATCAGAATCTACAAATATTGAGTCTGTTCCTACAGTCAAAAATGGGAACGATCTTTACAGAAGTGTAGGCTTAGGTGCAATGAACTTACATGGATATCTTGCTAAAAACAAAATCCATTATGGAAGTGAAGAAGCACTTGAATTTACTAGTGCATATTTCATGTTGCTAAATTATTGGACTTTAGTAGCAAGCAATAAGTTAGCAATGAAAACTAAGAAAACTTTCTATGAGTTCGAACTTTCTGATTATGCTAATGGAAAATACTTTGATGAGTATTTAGAAAGAATCAATAAATATCCTAATAAAAACTATCAATTTAAATCAGAAAAAGTGAAAAATCTCTTTAAAAACATTTATGTTCCTACTCTTGATGACTGGATGAAATTGAAAAATAAAATAATCGTTCATGGTCTTTATAATAGTTATAGACTTGCTGTAGCACCAACAGGTAGTATCTCTTATATCTCTGAAGCAACTGCATCTATTCATCCTATCACAAATAGAATAGAAGAAAGATTAGAAGGAAAACGTGGAAAAGCTTATTATCCAGCACCAGGATTGAGTGATGAAACTATTCCATACTATATTTCTGCATATGATATGGACCAAAGAAAAATTATTGACACTTATGCTGAAGCTTCAAAACATATTGACCAAGGTGCAAGTATGACTTTATTCTTGAGAGAAGACCTTCCTGAAGGGCTTTATGAGTGGAAGGAAAATAGCCTTTATCCAACTAAAAAAACAACTAGAGACTTGAATATACTAAGAAATTACGCTTGGAAAAAAGGTGTGAAATCTATTTATTACATTAGAACTCATACTGATGGAGAAGAAATCGGAGCAAACGAATGTGAGAGTTGCTCTATCTAAGGAGGAAATTATGAAAGCTGTAAACTGGAACCAAATTGAAGACCCTATTGATAAAATCACTTATGAAAAATTAACAAGTCAATTCTGGCTTTCTACAAGAATGCCAGTCTCAAAAGATTTGCCTGACTGGAGAAAACTTCCTGATAATGAAAAAAGAATGATTGAAAAGGTATTTGGAGGTCTTACACTTCTAGATACTCTTCAATCTAGAAGTGGTCTTGATGCCTTGAAAAAAAATGCTAAAACTACTCATGAAATTGATGTTTATAATAATATTCAATTCATGGAAACTGAGCATGCTAGAAGTTACTCTAATATTTTCTCTACACTTAATACGAATAAAGAAATTAAAGGAATCTTTGAGTGGACTGAAAATCACCCTTCTTTACAAAAAAAGGCTGACATTATTAACTCTATTTATGAAGAAGGAGATAGCTTGAAAACTAAGATTGCTAGTGTTTTCTTAGAGTCTTTCTTGTTTTATTCAGGATTTTTTACCCCATTATATTATTTAGGACAAGGGAAATTGATTAATGTTGCTGAAGTAATTAAGCTGATTTTAAGAGATGAATCTGTTCATGGAACATATATTGGGATTAAATTTCAAAATGAATATAAAAAGTTGACTGAAGAAAAACAAGAAGAAATTAAAATGTATGCTTATTCTTTACTTTATGAACTTTATGAAAATGAATGTGAGTATACTGAGTATCTTTATGATGATATTGGTTGGACTGAAAAGGTTAAAACTTTCTTGAGATATAATGCAAACAAAGCTTTGATGAACTTAAGATTACCAACCTTATTTGAAGACACTGTTGATGATGTTGACCCTATTGTCATTAATGGATTGTCAACAGGAACAGCAACAAATGACTTCTTCTCATCTGTGGGAAATGGATATTTAATGTCTGCTGTTGAAGATATGAATGATGAAGATTATGAGTTCTAATGATGAAAGAGATGATTATTTAATCATCTCTTTTTTACATATAATTATTGTTGAAATATGTTGACATTATCTATGATATATGTTATTATTAACATATAATAAGCAAAAGCGAGTATCAATATGTTGAAAATATTAGTATAATATTGTTATATACTTTTGCTTCATTATAATAAATAAAAGCAAAAAAAAATAAAAAAGAAGGAGTTTTTTTATGGAAGCATTATTGAATGGTATTGGAGTTACATTGTTATTAGGGTTTTTATTGGTTGTTGCTTTAGTAGGACTTGTGTTTTGGTATTTCTACATGAAGGTGAGATATAAAACAGTTCTTTCTAACGAAGCACTTATTGTTACTGGTAGAAATCTCGGAGATGAAGAAAAAGAAAGCAATATTTACAAAGATGATGAAGGACGCTACATGAAAGTAATTCGTGGTGGCGGACATAAGTTACGCTTATTTCAAACAGCTACACGCATCTCTTTGAAATCTTTCCAACTTGATATCAAAACACCTAAGGTTTACACAAAACAAGGGGTCGGTATCTATGGTGAAGCTGTTGCAACTGTCAAGGTAGCCGATACATTACAAGGTATTGTTACTTATGCTGAACAATTTTTAGGCAAAAAACAAGATGAAATTGAACATGAAATTACAGAAGTATTAAGTTCTAACCTTCGTGCAATTTTATCTAAGATGTCTGTAGAAGAGATTAATAGTGACCGTGAAGGTTTTAATGAGGCTGTTCGCGAGGTTGCCCAAGAACAACTTGACCGTATGGGATTCAAAATTACTTCATTAGGTTTGTCTGATTTACGAGATGACGATGGTTACTTAGAGAACCTTGGTCGACCACAAGTTGCTGTAGTAAGAAAAACTGCTGAGATTGCTGAGTCTGAAAGCAAACGTGAAACTGAAATTAAACAAGCTCAAGTTGATGAAGAAGTCTCACGAGAAAGATTCCAACGTGAAATGAATATTGCTGACGTTCGAAAAGAAAAAGAATTGAAGGATGCTAAAATTCTTGCTGAAACACAAAAAGAAAAAGCTGTTGCAGAAGCAAGTTATGAATTAGAACAAGAAGAAAGACGTTTGCAAATTGAAAAACGACGTCTTGAAATTAAAGAACAAGAAAAAGAAAATCAATTGAAATTTCTTGAAATGGAAAGACAAAATGATGTTAAACTACAAAAGCAACAAGTTGAACTTGAAAAACAACAAGTTGAAGTTCGTAAACAACAAGCTGAAGCTGATTATTATGCTAAAACTAAAGAAGCTGAGGCACTTGCGAAAGCTAAGATTTCTGAAGGTGAAGCTGAAGCCGAAGTAATTAAAAAGAAATCTATGGCAGAAGTTGAAGCTATTGAAAAACGTGCTGAAGCTATGGCTAAACACCAAGATGTTATTCTTAAAGAAAAGTTAATTGGAATTCTTCCTGAGTATGCTAGAGCTATTAGTGAATCTCTATCAAACGTAGAATCAATTAGAATTATGGATGGTGGATCTGGTGGGCAAATCAATACTCTACCAAGCACTGTTACAAACACAATGACTTCTTTGCAAGAAAGCTTAAAACAAATGACTGGTTTTGATTTAGTTGATACATTAAATCATATTACTGGACAAAATAATGAATATGAAAACAATGATTATGAAGAAGAAACTGAGTTGCTTGATAGCATTGAATAAGCAAAGATAAAAGTATATAATCTAAAAAGAGCATAGGTGTGTGTTTACCTAGTGCTCTTTTTCATAGTATGATATTTATATATTGATATAATAATATGAAATGTAGGAGGGAGAAATGATATGAGAGACTATAATTTTAGAAGTTCAATGAAAGAAAAAGAACAGAATAGAAGAAAAGAAGTTATTAAAAATCATTCTTATTGGCCTTCTATGCCAAAACGAGCTTACTCAGAAAACGGAGAACCCTATTATACTGAAGGGACGACAGGTTATTATAAGAAGTTCCTCAAACAAAAAGCTAATAAAGCTGTGAGAAAAACTCCAATATCATTTCACATTCCTAATGGAGCAAGTTATAAAAAAGTATATGAATTAGCTTATGAATGGTATTGATTCAGGACTAGAGCATTGCCGTTATCCTCAGAAAACAACTTCTCATGTACATTCATACCTAAAGACGCTTTTTGACCTATTTTCGGTCGTTTTGAACAAAAGGCGGCCGCTAGAGTTGTTCTGGGAGTTGAACTCTAGCGGCCGCTCTCAGAATGCAGTTCTTAGCCTCTCTTTGAGACCTCTCCTTGACTGAAAAGAATGATTTCTCATGACATTAGAGTAAACATTATAAGAGAGGAGAGATAGTTAATGAAGACTCACACTACCCACTATTTTTCTTGCGCAAAATATTTAAGGTTGGTGAATTCTTTGACTAAAGGCTGTTAAAAAGAGAGTTCAATTTACAATAGGGCTCTTTTTTAGTATAATAGATAAACAAGTAAAAAGGAGGAAGAAAATGAAAAGAGATTACAAAAGAATTCTTAGCATGCCTATTTCATATGTTGTAACAATTTCCATGTTTCTATTAATTGTTGTTTCTTTATTTATTCAAAAGAGATTAGATCTATTAACATTTACTATTTTATTAGGAATAGGAATAGTTATAGTTTTAAACATTTATTTTGGGTCTGTTGTATTAAAAACAATTGGAAGTTCGTTTATTATACTTTATGCAACTTCTTTATACACTTATTTAGTAATTGATGCTCATGGTTATATCACACAACCATTTTTATTCACAATTGCCTCAGCAACGTTATTTCTAGCCCTAAGCTATGACAATAACTATTCCTCTTTATTAAGAAGTAGAAATTTATGGACAACAATTGTTGTTATTATTTTAGTTATATTCAAGTCTACTTTTATAATGAGTGGAATAACTTATTGGGTGTCAGAACTTTTAGGGCTAAATCTACTTGTTGTCTTCATATTATTATGGAAAGTTTGGATTAATAACTCAAATAAAACTAAAATAATAAACCCTATTGTCATTGAAGAAGAAAAAGATTCAAAGTTTAAATATATTTACATTGAAAATGAATTAGACTTTGATAATAAAAAATGGATAGGGGAAAACTTCAACAAAAAAAATGATTCTGCTTATCCATATATTTATAATGAAACAATGAAAGCTCACAAAGAAAACTTAGCACTCATTCTTGTTTCAAAGGCAAAAACAATTGACGTATATGACGTTGGAGAAATATCTCTCAATAAAAACGATACAGCTTTTTATCTTTATACAGAAGCAAAAAACAATGATTATTTTGATTCTACTGTTAATAATTTTCTTAATGAAATAGAATTGAGAAAACAAAGCAATAAGCAATTATAGTATAATAATAGAATAAAACAAGGAGGATTTTCATGACAAAGAAAAACTATGTTGCATTACACAATCACAGTGATTACAGTACACTTGATGGGTTTTCTACAATAGATGAATATATTAAAGTAGCAAAAGAAAAAGGAATGATTGGTTTAGGTCTTACTGACCATGGAACAGCTTCAGGTCTTTATAAATTCATTACAAGATCTCAAGCAGCAGGATTAATTCCTGTCCCAGGCGTAGAATTCTATGTTGCCCCAGAAAACAAAGAAGGAGCAAAAGTAACAGGTCCTATATATTATGGAGAAGGTGGGAAAAAAGCTGAAGACCATGATGTATCTAATGGAGCTTATACACATTTAACTATCTTTGCTTATAATAATACAGGTCTTTTTAACTTATTTAAACTTACTTCGCTCTCATGGAAACCTGAAAACTTTTATTTCAAACCAAGAATTGATACTAATATGCTAGCTAAATATTCTGAAGGTCTTATTGCGACAACAGGATGTCCTTCTTCTGAAATAAGCAAAAGATTTTTGCTCGGGCAAGATGAAAAGGCTTATGAATATGCAAGTAGAATGAAAAGTATTTTTGGAGATAATTATTATGTGGAACTAATGGACCACAAAATGAATGAAAAAGACGATTTCGAAAGAATTTTAGTTCCTAAGTTAATTGAGTTATCTAAGAAATTAGATATTCCTCCTATTGTTACTAATGATAGTCATTATTCTTCTTCTGAACATGCAGAACCACATGAACGAATTTTAGCTGTGTCAACTAAGTCCACTATGAGTGAAAAGCCTAAACATGAAGATGGAAAACGATTTGCTTTTTCAACTCCAGAATATCATTTGAAATCATATGAGGAAATGAGAGAAATTTTCCCAGGTGAGCTTGGTGAGGAAGCTTTAGAAAACACTATTAAACTTACTGAAAAATGTAAAGATATTAAATTGGAATATAATCCCCATTTGAGACCAGAAATTGAGATTCCTGATGGTTATACACCAGCCACTTATTTACAAAAGATTATTTACGATGGTTTCAAAAAGAAAAGAGGAAATGAAAGTAGAGAGACACAAGAAGAAAGCATCAAAAGAATTAAAAATGAATTCGAAGTAATTCACAGTAATGATTTCATTTCATATTTCTTAGTAGTTCACGATTATATTAATTTTGCACACAAAAAAGGTATTGCTGTCGGCGCCGGTCGAGGATGCTTTGTTCCTGGGACTAAAGTTAAAGCTAACCAGGGAGTAATGAGAAACATTGAAGATGTAAAAGTGGGAGATAAAGTACAGACTCATGATACAACTTACCAAAAGGTAGAAGACCTATTTATTTATGACGTTGAAGATGAAGACATGACTAGATTAACTTTAAGTAATGGAAAGATAATTGAGTCAACTTCTGACCACATGATTTTTCATGAACAAGAAGGTTTTATGGAGGCAAAAGACTTCTCAGTTGGAGATGTTGTACTTGGTCCTAAAGGAAGAAGAGAGCCATATAAAACAACACAATTTAACTTAAAGAAATATTCAGATCCTATTGAACTTGAAAAGCTAACTAAACAAGGGAAATTAGGATATAAGAGTGGATACTTCACGTCTCATAGACAAAATAAAAAAGAAATATATTACGCTTCAAGCTACGAACAAAAAGCTCTAAATATTCTTGAGACAAGTTCTCAGGTTGCTAACTTTGACAGATATAAAGGAAGAATTCCATACATTAAGCCCTCAACAGGCTTAGAGCACAATTATCTTCCAGACTTTATGGTTGAAATGAAAGATGGAAGCACAAAGGTTGTTGAAGTGAAAGCTAAATGGCAGCTATCTGAAATTAACACAAGAGTCAAGTTAGAACAAGCTGAAAAATACTTTAATGAACAAGGTATTAAGTTTGAAATATGGGATGAAGATGTTCTTGAAGAACTGAATGATGATTGGCATAATGAATTTAAAGTTGTAAAAGTAGAGCATTACAAATATACAGGAAAAGTATATGACATTCAAGTAGAAAACGTCCACAATTACAATGTTGAAGGAGTTACTGTTCATAATTCAGTAGGAGGTAGTGAAATAGCTTATGTTTTGGATATTTCAAACACTGACCCAATTAGATTTGACCTCTTATTTGAACGTTTCTTGTCACCAGGAAGAGGGTCTCTATATCAGATTGATTATGTATCAGGTGAATCAGAAGAAATCGCTGTATCGGCAAAGAAAGCGGTCTACTCTAGTCATGGAGATGACAAGGTTGTCTATGTTCACGAGTTGAACCCTGGAGACATGATTAATCATGAAGGCGAAAAGAAAGTTATTCAAGATATTTTCGTTAAGACTCCTGGGTCAGCACCAGATGTTGATACTGATTTCCATACTGAAGGAAGAGAAGAAGTTGTTCAATATTGTATAGATAAATATGGAGAAGAAAACGTAGCAAACATTGTTACATTTGGAACCTTTAAAGCTAAAAAAGCATTTAAAGCTATGTCAACTATTTATGAGGTTCCATTTTCTCAAGCAAACAAAATATCAAGCTTGCTTCCAGATAACGTGTCATTAGCTAAAGTAATGGACCCAACTTCTCCAAACTATCATGAGGGAGAAGATTTCAGGAAAGCTGTTGATTCCCCTAAACTTAGTGAAGTAGTAGATATGGCTACTAATATTGAAGGAAGAATAAGTGAAACTGGAGTCCATCCATGTGGTGTGATTATATCTAATAAACCATTAGCAGGAGTAATTCCAACTCAAGTTCGCCAAGATGATGGAAAAGTTATCACGCAATGGGAATATCCTGAATTAGAATCATTAGGATTAATTAAAATGGACTTTTTAGGGTTAGAACTTCTCAATACAGTTCAGCAAACTTTAGAAAACATTGAGTTAACTAATAAGTCTGCCCAAGATAAAAGTCTCATTAGAGAAATTCCAGATCTAAAAGAACTTATCAAAGGTGAAATGGATGACAAAGAAACTTACAAACTTCTTCAAGAAGGAAATACAGTAGGTATTTTCCAACTGGGTAGCCCTGGTGTTAGAGAGTTGCTCAAACGTGCTAAACCAAATGAGTTTATGGATATAGCAACTATTACAGCTTTATATAGACCTGGGCCAATGTCAATGAATTCTCATACTGAATGGGCTGACAGAAAAAATGGGACTAAAGAAATAATTACAATAGATAAAGACTTGAAGGGAACAGTTATAGAGAAAATTTTGCAAGATACAGCAGGAGTTCTAGTGTACCAAGAATCCTTAATGCAGATTGCTACAAGATATGCTTTAATGACCCCGTATGAGTCAGATCAATTAAGAAAAGCAATGGGGAAAAAGAAAGTAGATATGATGTTATCATTAAAGCCAAAGTTTATTGATGGTGCGATCAAAAATGGTTCAACAAAAGAACTTGCTGAAAAAATATGGGAAACTATGGAAGGGTTCGGGTCGTACGGTTTTAATAAATCTCACTCCGTGTCATATGGACTAAATATATATGAGGCTGCATATTTAAAAGCTAATTTCCCTATTGAATTTATGGCTGCTGTTATTCAACAAGGATCTAGTGACCCTAAAAAAGTTAGAGCATATGTTCAAGAAGCAAAAAGAATGAAATTAAGATTAGGGCCTGTAGACATTAACAATTCGCAAGTAAAAGTTGCATCTGCTGGAGTTGACCCAAAAAGAAAGCATGATGTTGTATTTGGTTTTAGTGGTGTAAGAAACATGAATGAAAAACTGTCCCATGCAATTGTTGAAGAGAGAAATAAGAATGGATTGTTCAAATCTGTTGCAGATTTTGTTAAAAGAATGGCAAAAGTAAATCCAATAACTTCAGCGCCCTTAGCCAACCTTGCTTTAGCAGGAGCATTCGATGAATTTGGAGTATCAAGAAAACTTGTTAAAGAAAAAGCTAAAATGATAGTAGATTCTAGTGAAAAATCTGCCAGCAAGGGAACAAGTTTATTTGATATGATGGGTGGAGCATCTAATGATGTAACTGAATCTATTGAAATCAAGGGTTCTGATTATAATTATAATGAAATGATTAAATTAGAAGCTCATGTTTTGGGTATTTATGTTTCTGGCCATCCAACTGCAAGATTAGGTCATATAGCAAGAATGTATAATCCTAAAACACTTTCAACTGTCATGAATTCTGGAGGAAGTAAAGAATCATTTAATGTTTTAGCTACTATTTCCCAACTTGTTAGTAAAACAAATAAAAATGGAAGCAAATCAATTGCTATCCTAATTGATGATGGAACTGAAACTCTAACTTCTTATTTACCTAGAAGTATTGTACAATCAATTCAAAAATGGGAAGAACTTGAAAGAATAAATAAAGCTAAAGAAAAAGGCAATGAAGTCAAAGAAACTAAAAAATCTCAAAACTTGAAAGAAATTTTAGAAGATGACTCTATTAAGCCAATGGAACCTTTAGAACTTAATGACCCTTATCTCTTTGAACTAAAAACAAGAGGCTGGGGAGATGATGTAAAAATATATGTTAATGATATAAAAAGATTAACTACAGCTCCAGATGGAAGTTTACCATATGAGGTAAACGTTCATAACAATCATAAGCTTGTGAATGAAATTAAAAAAGTCACTAAAAAACATGAAGACAAAAATGGATTTTATGTTAAAGTAAATGCAGAAAATGGAAAGTATATCATTTTAGAAACAAGAGTGAAACTTGGTTTAGATTTCATTTTAGAAATGGAGAAAATTGTAGGTAAAGATAATATAGTTACGGAGGGAATTTAAAATGAACTTGCCAGAGCTTCCACCTCTTGATGAAGATGACAAAAATATATCTGAAGAGAAAACTGAATCTGAAGAAGAAATGAGATATGAAGAACTTCTTATGAATGACGAAGAAGTCAAGTCTGAAGAGAAAACTGAATCTAAAGAAGAAGAAGTCAAAGAGGGCTCTGGCTTGGCTCTCCCTTCTCTTCTAGACTTAGAAGAAGATGAAAACATTGAGGCTGGAGAATTAAACACAAGTGAGCAAGAAATCTCAGAAAACTATGAAAAAGACGACTTTGAGTATTCTGAAACACAAGAAGATTTTGATTATGAAGAAGAAAATGAAGGCCTTGATTATGAAGAAGAAAATGAAGAGTCTTTCTCATTCTTGCCTAATGTCTCTATTGAAGATGACATTGAAGAAGATGAAGAGTTTTCTGACATATTGCCAAATAACCTTAAGGAAGACACTTCAGACAACAAAAAGAACTCAATCAAGAAAAAAGAAGAATCAAAAGCTGGCTTTAAAGAATTAGATGATGAAGCTGTCAAGGCTTTCTTTGCTAACTTAAAAGGAAAAATCTTCAAAGAAAAAAAGAACTCTTCAAAGGAGAAAAAAGAACCCAAGAAAGAGAAAGTTAACAAAAGCAAGAAAGAAAAGATCCCCAAAAGAAAGGTTTTAAATAAAAAAATATTTTCTTATGGGGTAACATTGTTGATAGTAATCTCTCTTGTTTTCTTAGGTTATAATTTAATATTCAATTCATTCAAACCATTAAATGAGATTTCAATGCTTGACAAAGATTTAGAAGTATCCTTAGAAAACTTTAATTATGAAGAAGGAAAACTGTTAATAGACTTCACAAATGAAAAAGATATGTCTAATGAATTTTACATCCAAGGTTCAATGAAAATAAAAAACTCAGGACTATTTTCAATAGAAGAAATATCATGTAAAAGTGATATTATATTTTTAGAATCAGGTCAAACAATTGAAGAAAAACTAAATTGCCCAGATTTCAAAGAAAACTTAAATTACAAGATTGATTTAGATCTTGTAGAAATAAAATAAAAAGGAGAATGATATTATGGACTTTTTACCATTTGACAAGACAACAGCAGAAAACTTTGAGGAGAAAATGTCAAAAAACATGCTTTATAGAAGCACTGACAATTTCATTGCTATCTATAATAATCAATTAATTAACAGAAGTAATGAGGAAATTGACAAAGTTGCTAAAACAATTGTAGAAGTATATAAAAACGTTTCACTTATCAATAGACAATTTATAGTTAAATCTAAAGAAGAAGTTATTGCAGAAGAATTTGAGGTTTTATTCCCTCATATCTCATTTATTGCAACACTCAAAAGAATTGCACAAGATATTTTAAATGACAATTATCCTGAAGATACAAAAATGGTCTTTACTGAAACTGATAAGAATGTTGTTCTTGTTTATGACCCTTCAACAGGAGAAGAAAAGGCTTATGGTGGAGCTGAAAGATTAAAAAATGCCAACCAAGCTATTGCTACAAACCCATTCATTCTTAATGAAGTTGAACTGGAAGAATTCGGAGAAGACGGAGAAGGCGTCTCTATTAAAGTTATGGATATTTTACAATTGGATACTTCATTCATTACTGACATTGGGGATCTTCTTGATTCATATATTAAAACAAAACAACAAGATAATCAAGAAAATAATAACTACTAATATTGCAATGAATTCTATGCTAGAAAAAAGCTTCCCCTTATAATGAGGGAAGCTTTTTCTTTTAGTTTTTCTCTGTTGAAAACTACCTGAAAATTGTAGTTGTTAGTATAATATTTGTATTAGAAGAAAGGAGTGACAATATGAAAATAAAAAACATTAAAGAGATTAAATCTGTAGAATCTAACTGTATATCAGTAGATTCATATGATAAATTGTTTACAATAGGAGAACAAGGTAAACTTTTAACTCATAATAGTGTTGCCCAACAAAATATTATTATTAGTTGTCTTCTGAGGCCAGAAAACTGGGTTATCTTAGGGATAGACTTAAAACGAGTTGAGTTAACAAGATTTAAAAAGTTTGGAGTCAAAGTAGCAACAGACCTTGAGACAGCTGTAGAATTCCTTAGGTTCGCTCAAGCTGTCATGATGAAACGATATGAAAGAATGGAAGAAACAGGAGTAAATGACTTTGAAGATCTTCCTGAAGACTTACAAGCACTAATGGTAATGATTGATGAGGCAGGTGAACTTTTGTCACCTACGGGCGCTAAAGCTCTCTCAGAAAACACATTAATCCCTATGAATGATGGTCAAATGAAAAAACTCAAAGATGTTAAAATAGGAGATATTCTATTAGACAACTACAATCAACCTTCTAAAGTTACTAATAAATATGAACCTCAAAATCAAAAGCATTACAAAATGAAAATAAAGTCTGATTCCAATACCAAAAAAGAAGAGTTTATATCTGGAGAAGAACATTATTGGGTAGTCTATTTTGAAAACTTAGACAAAACCAAAGAAGGCCCATTCACAGTGGAAACAAAAGAATTATATGGTTTTATTGAAAAAGAAAAAGAAAAACCAAAACACTTAAGAAGAAACATTAAAATAAAGAAAGAAAGAAGGAAATAGAATGGAAAACAAAATAGATAAATTTAAAGGAAAATACCATTTTTTAAGCAACTTTCATCAAGCCCCTATAGTTCACGAAGGAATTCTTTATCGAAATAATGAGGCAGCCTTTCAAGCTAACAAACTCAAAGATGTTGAAAAAAGAAATTCTTTTTCACATTTAGATCCTTCTCTTGCTAAAAGAAAAGGGAGAAGAGTTAATTTGAGAGATGATTGGGAAGACATTAAAGATAATGTTATGTATGAAGTTTGCTTGGCTAAGTTTACTCAGAACCCTCAGTTAAAATCAAAACTTCTTGAGACTGGAGATTCTATTTTGATAGAAGGAAACACTTGGAATGATACTTACTGGGGGGTTTGCAAAGGAAAAGGGAAAAATATGTTAGGAAAAATACTTATGAAAGTAAGAGAAGAAATCAAATAACCTAAGAGAAATAATGTTCTAAACTTTGGAACATTATTTCTTTAAAAAATAGAGATTTGTTGATGTTATCATTGAAAATACTTTTAGGAGGGGATGACATTATGACCAAGTATCACATTAACAAACATGGAGTTCCATCAGTATGTAGAGCAACAAAAGGTAATTGTCCATTAGGGGGAGAAGGCGAGCACTTCAGCACAGAAGAAGAGGCTCAAAAACATGCTGACAGTCTTAATGAGAAAGAATACGAATTTTTGCCAACTAATGAAAGTCTGCAAAGGAACTCATTTGACAACTATTATTACAATGTTACAGAAGGTGGACTTCAAACACATAGCCCAGTATTCGACAACTCATCATACATTGACGATGATGTAGTGAAAAAAGTGTTTGAAGATGAGTTCGGTGAGAATTCTTATTTTGTAGAAGTTAGAGAAAATGATACACCTTTAAACTATTCTTTCAATTCAATAAGTGAGGGTGCTTATAGTCCTTATCAAGAAGTAGTAAACAATATGCCTGAAGATTATAAAAATAAATACCTTGATGAAAATGGTGAGCCAAATGAAGAATTAAAAGAGGCAACTTCTGACTATCTTGAATCCTATGAAGGCAATCCTGTCGAAATTTTTGACAAGAAGTTTAAAAAGGTTCTTGTCCCTAAACAAGGTGCTGATTTTGTCAGAAATTATGTATATGGAGATCTTGAGAGAGATTTTGATGTTGTCTATAAAGAAAACACAGATAGTGTTGAATTAGGAACTGTAGGTTGGAATTTTGTTGCAAATACTTCATCTGAAGACCATGGCACATTCAGTGACAATCCAAAACTTCAAGAAGTTATGGAAAATGAGTTCGGAAAGGACTCATTTGTTACTGAAGTGAAAGATTATGACAACCATATGTCATACAGTTTAGATTCTACATCTGAGGCTGCCCGAGAACCATATGTTACAAGAGCAAGCAATTTAGATGACCCATCTAAAGTGTTAGATTCAGATGGCGAATTTAAACCTGAGTTTAGAAAGGCTCTTAACTCTCACTTAGCAAAAGAGGCTGAAGGCAACCCTGTAAAAACATTCTTTGGCAAGAAATTAAGAAAAGTGGCTGATCCTTATGATAGCGCTAAGTTTATTGATGAATATGTAAAAAAATAGACTACTTGATAAAAGCTCTTATTAGATTAAGGGCTTTTTTGTTTGCTTAGATTACTGGAAAACTGATGTATAAAACAACACTTACTAAATCTCTTAGAACTGCACTCTGAGAGCGGCCGCTAGAGTGTTACTCCCACAACAACTCTAGCGGCCGCTTTTTGTGTAAGATGACCTAAAATAGGGCAAAAAGCGTCTTTAGGTATGAATGTACATGAGAAGTTGTTTTATCAGGAGAACGGAGAATCTCTAAGTTTACTTTAGTGCTCAATAGCTACTTTTGCTTCATGTTTTTCAATATGAATTTTAGACGAGTGGGGCTGGCTATAGTGTGCTGGGTCTACTCTTCATTTGATATTCTTTTATTAAAGGAGGTTGAGATATGACTGATAAATGGCACATTAATAAACATGGAATTCCGGCTCCCTGCAAAGCAAAAGAGGGGAATTGTCCTCTGGGAGGAGATGAGTCTCACTTTTCTACAAAGATTGAAGCGCAAACCCATGCTGATAAAGAGATGGAAAATGAATTTGGACTTTTGCCTAATCATGACAAGGAAAGAGCAAAAAAGATAAAAGAAAGAAAGAAACTTGCAGAAGTAATTGGGCGAATGTCTAAAAATGAAAACACTACGGGGTTTAAATATGAGACTTACGCTTCATTAGTAGTTGCTGAAGAATTAGGATTAGAGAAAACATCTATTTACGAAAACAATGAATTGCTAATAACTATAAAAAGAGATGAAGATAACCCAAATAACGAAGTAGTTGTTAATTATGATGTAGAAGAAACTAGTGATGTTCTTGCTAAATATTATGAAAGTGTTGGCTCAAAGATAAGTGACAAAACTAAACTCGTTAGAGTACTTCATCATAGTTCACACAATGATAATGTTCTTGTGCAGTCTGGAGGGCCAAATGTTCTAGATGCAGCTGTTATAAAAGCAGGAGAAGTTGTAGATGTTATAGAGATGAAAGAGTTGTCTAGACAAGCACAGTTACCAACAGAAACATTGCAAACAGACAAATATGGCTATGTTAAAGAAGAAAGCTTAGTTGACCAAGAAGAATATATGAAAGATGCTTTAAAAAATGTCAAAATACAAGATGCTGATGGAACTGATTTACAAATAGACTTTGGGTCAGAAGAAAATAACAAAAGAGTCCCATTGAAACACTTTGTCAAAAAATATAGAGAAAAGGGAGCAACTTCATTCATATATACGACCAATGACGGGGAAGATGTTCACAGAGTAAATCTAACTGGAGATTCTGATGAAGTTGTCGACAGATTGATAGATAATAACATTGAAGCAAACGTCAGATTGCGTGCTAACTTGAGTGAACGAAAAGTGTCGAATGATGATATATACAGATTCAATAATCTGCTTAGCAAGGAGTATTTTAAATCTGGACGGGCTTCTAATACAGAGTCATTCACCCTAAAAAGTATAAGGGAAGACAAAATCATGAAGTCAGGTAAGTATGTAAGAATAGGTGGCTATATACTTCCTATTGAATATGAAAATCATAAAGATAATCTAAACAAGAGGATTAATAAAAAAGATATGAAAGCTTTTAATCTTACTTTAGCCGGAAATATAAAAGTACATTATTAATTATAAAGAGTGAGTCTTCCAGACTTGCTCTTTTTGTTTTGCTTGCCTTGTTTTTACAGTAGACTTAGCCATATGAGCAATCACCCATTTAAGGATGATTGCTGAAAATCAACCTGCTAAAGTTACTTTTGCTTCATGTTTTTCAATATTAAGTTGACAGCAAAATTGTTATGTGTTATAATTGATTTACAAATGAATTAAAGGGGAGAAGAACATGAAGAAAATAAGTGTTGAAAAATTAAGAGCTGGACTTAAAACAATAGCGTATCATAAGGTGGATTTATTCATTCACCATTGTGAGGTTGACGAAGACAACTCTGAGGAATTCTCAAGTGAGACAGTTCAACAAGTTGCTTGGTCAATGCTTGACAGAGATCTTGAGTCTAAGCTTTTGCGTAAACTTGGAATACAATAAGTAAACTATGGTTGTTATATGTGAAGACAAAAATGATTAATGTTATACTCAGTAATATCAAGAACTTAAATAAAAATTTACCTTTTAAAAGGAGCTCATAAAGGGCTCTTTTTATCATATTATAGCAAATAGTGATAGACTTACGCCACTATGCACTTTCATTATATAATGGTATAATATTAATGATATGAAGTCTAATACTTGTGAGTTGTGTGATTGGTATAATAAATAAAGGAAGATAGATGGGAGTGGTAATTATGTATACTAAAATTTGTGAGCTGTGTGGAGATGAATTTGTCGCTAAAAGAAAATCATCTAGATTCTGTTATAAAGACCACATGAGAGAATGTATAGTATGTGACAAAGAGTTCAGGGTTGTAGTTCCTAGTAAACCAGCGATAACTTGCTCACAAAGTTGTGTAGGGAAGTATTCAAGGGACCCAACTAATTATTTTAACATCTATACAGATACTAGAAAGAAATATATAAAAAAATGTGAAATATGCAAAGAAGAGTTTGAAACTCATAATAAAATGAAAAGAAATTGTAATAATACACATGAAAAGAAATGTGAGATTTGTGGGGAGCTATTTATTGCGAAAAGTGCTACTCAAATATACTGCAAAAAACAGCATTACAAAAAATGTGAAATATGTGGATCTGAATTCAAAATAAGACAAAACCATAGACCTGGTAAAGTATGCTCCTTTCAATGTGGTGCCAGACTGACAAATTCAAGATTAAATAGAGACCCTGAAAACTATAGAGACTGGGAAAACTTCAAAGAATTTGTCATTAAAACTAATTTTGACTGTTACGAATTATCAGAATACTTTAACATGCCTATAGATTCTATAAAAAACAAAGCTCACACGTCTAATGCGACTGGATTTATAAAAGATTTTTATTCTTATTCTAATCCAGAATTAGAAACAAAACATATGCTAATTTCTCTTGGACTTAAAGAAGGTGAAGATTTTCTCCCAAACATTAGGAGTATAATTTCACCATTTGAGCTCGACTTCTATTTACCAAAATACTCACTAGCAATAGAGGTTTCTCCAACGCACACTCACAATTCTAAATATGGTTGGGCTAAAATGACAAAAGGACTAGATAAAGATTATCATTACAATAAGTTTAAAATGTGTGAAAATAAAGGAATAGATTTAATAACAATTTTTGATTGGATGAGTTTATCAGATTTAAAGAGAATAGTCAAATTTAAATGTAACATTCATGAAAACAACTCTGAAGAAAATATATTTATTGAGATAAAGGAAAATAAGGCAATTATTTCAAATAAAGACAAAAGAGAAATAGCAATAGCAACATTTAATCTTCATCAGCCTGACAGAACTTGCGAGATAACCTCTGTAAGCTTTAAAAGCGATTGTTGCATGTTTAATATAACATCTTTAATATTAAAAAGCATTATAAATAAATATAAAAACAAGATAAATGAAATAGAAATAAAGGTTGATTTATCTAATGGATCTAGAGTTATATATAAAAAATTGGGGTTCAAAAGGAAATACTTAAATTTACCTGAATTACACTATCATCATTCTACTAAAAATATTTATGTTTCTTCAAACGAAATAAATGAGGATGATATTGACTATCTTGAAGAAAAAGAATTGTTACCAATATATGATTGTGGTCATGAAGTTCTAACTTTTCAGTGTTAAATAGTTGATATAATTAAAGGGGGTGGTTGCCTATAATTAAGCATTATTAAAAATATAATAATCAAGGAGGAGATAAAATGTCAATAGATATCGAGGATTTCAATAGCCTCGGAGAAGAATGGTTTACTGTTGATGATATTGTAGAAACTGAATCTGATGATACACTTTATTGTATATCTGTAGATTCTGAAGAAAAACAATTTCTAGTTGGAGAAATGGGTATACCTACTCATAATACTGATGAAGCTAAAGCGAGCGATGAGCTTAAGGGCGAAGCAATTATGATAATTTTTCGAGACGTTTTCCCACTAACTGCATAAATAGGAAATGGGAAGGAATAGTTGATTTTCTATTCTAACTTTGTTTTTGACAGATAGAATGAAAGGCACAAGTCGCCTTGAAATATCTGCACTAATACTCCTGGGTGCGTTCATTTTTGATAGAGAATGAGGGTTCTAAGATAGGTGAAGTCGAGTGAAGATAGCCTAAGTGAACTTTTTCATATGGCAATTGATAGCTCGGGTGGCTATAAAATATCTATGGAGAGAATGTAAGCTCAGCTTACTGACGAACTTTCGAATGTACGGGTCTAAACATGAAATATAAGTGAAAACTATATCACACAATGTAATTGATACATAAGTGTGGCAAGTTTGCGATAAGTAAAATTGATTATTATGAAAGTCGCATGTCAGACAATGTTGACAGTTTTATACTAAACAACTTGCAGGCTCACAGAAAGCTCCTAAGGATATATGGAAAGCTAAAAAACAAGGAACGTCGGAAGCAATGAACAACGCAAGAGACTATCATCTCGTTGGTTGATATAAGGTTGCTGTTTGCTGGCATACTGAAGTTCATTTATCATTGTGAAGGTAAGGGCACGACCTGAGAAATTCTTGTAATGAGAATGGAGGAACAGCCCTGAGTCTACTTCAATAGTAGATGGAGCGCCGTATGCGATGAAAGTTGCACGTACGGTGTGGCTCGGGGGAAAATCTGAAGATAACTTCAAAGGATTACCTATCGAGGCGGCTCAATAGCGAGGTTGGGAAGAGCATCAGGTGTGCATCTCGTTATAGCTACTCAAAGACCAGACGCGTACGACGAGAATTTTCAGTCTAATAAACTGAAAGCTGCTTAGTTTACTATTTTAACTAAGTGGAACTAATATCCTGAATAGTTAAATGAGGCAATTATTTGCTGAAGAACTATCATTGAGCTGCGGTATGCACTTACATATAAAAGTGTATAAAGTCCGCTAAAGTCAACAGAAAGAAGTCTAAGGCAAAATCATTTTTGCTATGATTTCTGATATGTTGGATGTCTACAAAATATCTATGGTTAGTATCCATTGGATGGGGACGAACTATTGACTGACTCACCGAAAGGTCTTTACAATAGAAATATTGTTTTCCATTATGAGGATTAGTATGAGGCGTCTAAAGAAAATCCTTACAGTTAACTGAAATAATGGCGGTGTTTAGATAGGACCTAAGGATATATGGTAAAAGATAGGGATATTGGAACTCGGAAAGCTTTGAACGCATAGTTTTAAAGGAAAAGATTAATCTATAACTTTAATTAATCAAAGTGAGAGCGGAGTCACGACTTATGAGGTTCTTGTAATGAGAACGGAGGAACAGGCTCTAGTCATTTACTTTAAATTCCGGGAATGAAAGTAAATGATGGAACGCCGTATGAGGTGAAAGTCTCACGTACGGTGTGGGGTGGGGGAAAATCTGGAGATAATTTCAAAGGATTACCTATCACCATAAAACTTATACCTGGTGAAGTGCGAGACAATTTATCTGTCCGTATTGGATGTGGTAGGCTCAAGCCATCTGCTTCATTAATGATGTTTGATTCAAATATTGGACAAAGGGTACACGCAAGCCCGCGTGGTGGGATGTATGTTCAAATCCATGGGAGTGGAAACATGGGGCAAGGGTTTTTCGCACCTAATGATTGGTTAGAAAAGCATTATGATAAGAACAATTTATTTGATGAAGCTAAGCCTGCAGAAGTCGTAGAAAACTTAGATGACTCAATGAAAAAATCTGAAAAAGAATTTGTAGAATATTGGGATGAAGGAATGGAGGAAATTTATGAAGCTGCTAATGACTGAGAAAACAAAAGAGAACTCTAGTGAACCAAAATCAAGTTCATTTAAGAAAATAGGGTATATTTTATATTCTATTTTCTTATTGTTCTTTAGTCTTTTTATCTTTGGCATAGGAATATCATGGACTCTACAAAATTTAGGTGTTTCTCTTTCTTTATCTGGAATTTTAGCAAGTCAAATAGCAATAGGTCTTTATGGATTTGTTTTGATGAAATTTAAAAAGGAAGAGATAAAAAAAGTTTTAGTTAAAAAAGTTTCTTTAGATACTATTCAATATGGATTGTATGCAACAATAGTTGTTTTAATTGCAAATATTATTATTGGGTCAATATTTTCAACTCCGGAAGGGATACCTGAGCAAACTCAAGCTATCTTGTCTAGAGGGACACCATTAACAGTGTATATTCTTCCAATTTTCTTTGCTCCAATATTAGAAGAGATCTCTTTTAGAGCTGGCTTAAAGTATATGTTAGTTGACAAAGGTGGGCTTAATCCTATATTCTATATAATTTTATCAAGTGTTATATTTGGGTCTCTCCACTGGTCTTCTAGCGCTACTGCTGTTCCACACATTGTTTTAACAACAGTGATGGGATTAATCTACAGCATTGTTTATATAAAGACTAAAAACATTTACATTCCTATATTAAGTCATATGATTTATAATGGTCTAGTCATTTCAGTAGCTCAATTCTTATAAATATTTATAAAAAGAAAGAAGTCATTTATGTAAAAACATAGTTGACTTCTTTCTCATTTGAAAAATTAAAACAATATACTATTGGTATAATATAAGTATATTAAAATATAAGGAGAGAAATTAATTATGAGTAAAGAAGTTGAATTTTCAATTGATGATATTTTTGGAGACAGTTTAAATTTAAAACTAGATGAAGAAGAAAAAGTAAAAGAAGAAACTTATGAAAAAGCAGAAAAACAAAAGTTAGTAAAAGTAACTGAAGAGGGAATTGTAATTCTTGATGATGAACTGATGGAAAAGGTTAAAAAGAAAAATCTTTCAGCAAGCATGGTTTCCTCTTTCTTTGATTGCCCTGCTGACTGGTTGATGAATTCTTTTATTTTACCTTTACTGGATTATGAAGAGCCTGAATATTTTGTTAGAGGGAACATTTTCCATGAGTCTATGGAAAGATTCTTTGCATTACCAAAAGAAGAAAGAAACCCTAAAACATTAAGTCAAACAACTATGAATTTGATTAAAGAAAAACATGAAGAACAATTAACAAATAGAGAGACAATGGAATGGGTCAAGCAAGCATTAAAAGGTTATCTTGACACAGGCTTCGCTTACCAAGATGTTGATATTGCACAAATAGTACAGAAAGAAGAAAAAGGTCCAGAGCCTGGGATTGAAATTTTCGTAAGAGGTAAACTGGGGAACACAACAAGAGATGTAGTTGGCTTTGTTGACCGAGTAGACCAAATGGATGATGGGCGTTTACAAATTGTAGATTATAAGTCTGGAAAGAAAATTCATCCTTTTGACCCGAATCAACCAATTGGTGAAAAAAATAATTTTGGTTATTGGAGACAGCAATTAGCTTATTCTATGTTATTAGAGCAAAGTGGAAATAAGATTGGTGGAGCAAAGCTAGAGTTTCCAATTGCGAAGGGTGAAGTAATTGTTGATGTGAACAATCAAGATTTAAGAGAACAAGTAAAAAGAGATTTTGAAGCAGTAGATGAAGCATTTAATAAATGTATTGAAGACAATCTGTTCCCATTTAATGGTCATATTTTTTGTAAATGGTGTGGAATGTTAAGTCCAAATCATACACCATCTAGATTTGGAAAACTAAATGTAAGTTGGGAAGATGTCACTCAACATGTAGAACTTTTATCATAGGGGGAATAAAAAGTGGCAAAGAAGAAGAAGTTTCAATTAAAATCAAAAGAGTATATAAAAGAAACTACTGACATTGTTCAGAATACTGAAGATGACGAAGCTGCTCTTGCTTTCTTAAAAGATACTCTTATAGATGATTATCCAGACCTAGACTTAGGAAAAATGGATTTACATGAAGCAATAGGTGTTTTAGACAAGAAAAAGAAAAAGAGTGGTAGCAAAAAACTGATTGAAGATCTAAATAAATCTTTAGGTGACTTCATAGATAATCAAGAATCAAAAATGAAAACTCAAAAAAAAGTTGTAAAAAAGACAAAAAGAACAAGAAAAAGGAAAAGATAATTATTTTGGTATAATAAAAAACAAAAGGAGCGTGTAAGAATGAGTAATTATCAAGAATTATATAAAAAATACAGACCAAAAAAATGGGATGACTTAGTTGGCCAAGAAGGTGTAGTAAAAGATTTAAAAAAGGAAGTTATTAATGACCAAGTTCCAACAGCTTATCTTTTCTCAGGCAAACAACATGGTTGTGGGAAAACTTCAGCTGCCTGGATTATGGCAAAAGCAGTTAACTGTGAAAATCCTGACAAAGAGACAGGCAATCCATGTAATGAATGTCAGACATGTAAAAACATTGACAATAACAGTCAATTAGGTGTTAATTATGTTTCTATGGCAAACAATGGTTCTGTTGCCGATGCAAATAACATTATTAGACAGGCTCAAATGTCACAACCGGTGAAAAGACCAGTTTGGATTCTTGATGAATCTCATAGAATGTCAAAAGAAGCTGCAGAGGCTTGGTTAATTCCATTAGAAAGTCCAAACATGAAAGCTTTATTTATTTTCTGTTCAACTGAACCAGAGAAAATGATTGATACTGTAAAATCACGTGTTCAACAAAAAAGCTTTAGAAGTATTGGTGCTGTTGACATTTATAAACATTTAGAAAAGATTTCTAAGTTGGAAGGGTTGACTTTAACAAAAGAACAACTTCAGTCTGCAGCATTAGAAGGAAGTGGAAGTTTAAGAGATGCCATGCAAAACTTAGAAGTAATTGGACGAGATGGAAAACTTTCTGGAACTTATAAAACTAAAATTCTTTCAATGCTTGCAAGTAGAAATTATGTTAAAGCTTTAGAGCTTTCTGCCGAAATGGAACAAGAAGGGCAAAACTATTTAAAAGCAACTCAGCAATTATATAGAGACTTTAGTGATATGTTATTATTGATTGCTGGAGCAACCCCTTCTGAAAATGTAAATAACTCAAAAGGTTATATGAAATTTGCTTCATCTATTGGGGCAAATGGAGTTTTAAGTTGTATCAAAATTCTTGGAGATACTGTAAATACGATGGTATATAATACAGTTGACAATAGAATTCTTTTTGAGGTTATGATTTTTAACCTTATTGAAAAAATTAAATTACACATTGAAAAAAATAAAAGCAAAGGAGAATAAAATGGCTAAAAAAAATGAAACTAAAGTAGATTTTTCAAAAGTAGCAGCTCATGTTATTAAAACACCTTTAGAAAACTTTGTTGAAGATAGTTATCTTCCTTATGCACATTATGTTATTATGAGTAGAGCACTCATTTCTGAAGATGGTTTAAAACCGGTTCAAAGAAGAATTCTTTATGCTATGGACCAATTAGGATTAACAGATAAAAAAGGATTTATGAAAGCTGCACAAATTGTTGGTGAAACAATGGGGAAATATCACCCACATGGTGATTCAAGTATTGGAGACGCCTTAGCACGCCTTGGGCAAACTTTCTCAATGCGTGTTCCTCTTATTGATGTTCAAGGGTCTGTAGGGTTCACCACAGGTGATGCTCCTGCAGCTCCTCGTTATTGGGAAGGCCGACCTACTTCAGCTGCTATGGAGTTGACTCGAGAAGTCAAAGAAGGCGCAGCTGAAATGGGTGTAAACTATGATGGTAAATATGCAGAACCTGTTATGCTTCCAATCAAATGGCCAAATGGTATTATTAATGGGTCTCAAGGGATTGCTGTAGGATATTCTTCAAATGTTATTCCTCACAATCCAACAGAAGTAATGGACGCAATTATTGCAATGGTTAAAAACCCAGAAATCACAATAGAAGAAATTATGGATATTATGCCAGGGCCTGATTTTCCAACAGGAGGAATTCTTGTTGGTTATGATGGAGTGAAAGAATATTATGAAACAGGGAAAGGAACTTTTTCTGTTCGAGGAAAGTATGTTATTGAACCAGGAAACAGAGGAACTCATAAAATCATCTTCAGCGAAGCACCTTATCAAGTATCTGCAGAACAAATTGTTAAGGCTGTAGAAGATGGAAAAAAGAAAAAAGATAAATTTAAAGAAGTCTCTTTTGTTAAAGACTTATCAGACATGGACAATGGATTCAGATTAAGCATTGGAATTAAAGCAGGAGCTAACCCTGAAGTTGTTTTAAAAGATATCTTTAAATGGACTCCTCTTGAATCTGGGTTTTCTGCAAATATGAATGTTCTAATCAATGGTGTTCCAGTTGTAAGTACAATGAAAGAATTATTAGAAAACTTCATTGAATATAGAAGTGAAAGAATTGTGAGCAAAGTTGAATATAAAGTAAAAGACTTAGAGAAAAATATTGAAAGATTGTCTGGTATCTTAGCTGTCTTAGCTGACATTGACAAAGCAATTAAGATAATTAGAAATGCTGATAACTCTTCTGAAGCGTCTTCTAAATTACAAAAATCATTTAAGATTAACGAAGAACAATCAACATATATTCTTTCTATGCCTTTAAGAAGATTAACAAAATCTGACTCTTTAAGCATTAAAAAAGAGGTTGAAGAACTCAAAAAAGAAAACAAATATTTAAACACTATTCTTGATGATGAAAAAGAATTTAACAAGTATATGATTAATGAGTTAGAAGAAACAAAAAAAATCATCGGAGACGAAAGAAGAACTCTAATTAGCAATAAAACTGAAGCTCAACTGAAAAAAGAAGCTGAAGAACTCAAGAAAGCTAAAGAACGTTTTGCAAAAAATGTTAACTACTATATTACTTTATTCAATAATGGGCAAATCACAAAAACTCTTGACAAATACAAACAAGAAAGATCTCCAACAGGAATTGTTGTTGAAGTAAAAGCAAAAGCTCAAGACAACTTAATTTTCGTTTGTAAAAATGGAAATGCTTTGAGAGTTCCAGTATCTTATGTTTCTGAAAATTCTCTTGTTGATGTGAGTACAACTACAGGGCTTCCAGATGGAGAAGTGATTGGGTTTGGTAAAGAGTCTAATGAAAAAGATGACCATGGAATTCTTGTAGTAACTAGCTCTGGAGAAGTAAATGTTGTATCAGGAGG
>Ga0194138_10000097_pt1 | contig 42751 bp, 71 predicted proteins | sample TARM_MetaG_T2_14_FD_134022 | JGI IMG/M metagenome (GOLD analysis project Ga0194138, IMG submission 134022) | Freshwater microbial communities from Pennsylvania, USA, analyzing microbe dynamics in response to fracking - TARM_MetaG_T2_14 (version 2) | ecosystem: Environmental > Aquatic >...
ATAACATAATGATAACATAATGATAACATAATGATAACATAATGATAACATAATGATAACATAATGATAACATAATGATAACATAATGATAACATAATGATAATTATTCCGTGACTATAATCATCCCAATATTCCAAAATAATTAAACCAAAAATATGTCTGATAAGCTAACCCATATATTGAGATATATACATTCCCAAATGTCACTCCAAATAAATGTAAAATAGGGAATGGTATTACTTTATTAAATAATACTGATATTAAAAATAATATCACACAAATAAAACTCGATACAAATAAACTTATTTCAATCATTTCATACTCCTTTTATGCAAACAATTTGTTTAAGAATAGCATAGGGTTGGATTAAATCCTCTTGAGCTTTTATGACTTTAGAAATGTCCTTGTATGCCCCTGGAGTTTCATCCAATACATCCTTGGTCTTATTGCAGAAAACCCCTTCAGTAGCCTTTAAATGATCCTCAACAGTAAATTTCTTGAATGCAGCAGTGCGACTCATCTTTCTCCCTGCTCCATGCGAACATGAATGATATGAATCGTCATTTTGCAACCCCTCAACCAAATAAGAACAAGCTCCCATTGAACCAGGAATAATTCCTAAATCTCCATTCCGTGCTCGTACTGCTCCTTTACGAGTAACAATCACATTTTTTCCCCCATGATTTTCAATCGAAGCATAATTATGATGACAATCAAATTTAGAGTCTAAAAGAATTTCATATCCCATTACATCACTTAATGCATTCCGTGCATAGTCCAACATGAACTTACGAGATGCTTTCGCAAATTCCTGAGCCAAAAATACACCCTTGATATATCCATCATAATGATCAGTTCCTCTTGGGAAATATGCCAAATGAGGATCAACTAAGTCTACGAACCATTTCGCACATTCTTCTTTCGCTAATCTCATAAAGGTATTTCCTATGCGAGCTCCCATTCCTCTTGATCCAGAATGAACAACCAAATATAATTGACCCTCTTCATCTTTAGATAATTCCAAAAAATGATTCCCAGTTCCCAAAGTCCCTAAATGTTCCCAAGTTACTTTATTCCCTCGATTAATGTTTGGATAATTTAAACATAATAAAAGATATCTAGACCTGAAATGCTTGTCCCAATAATCTTTTACCTCATCGTTTTTCCCCCAACGACCTCGATCATTATCTCCTCCATTATCAGTACGACCGTTTGGTACTGCTTGACCAATCTTATAAAAAATTTCTCCTTCTAATCCTTTAATATCATTTTCATACAAATCCAATTTATGAACAGCCATACCACATCCAATATCTACCCCCACAGCAGCAGGAATAACAGCCCCATCAGTGACAATAACAGACCCAACAGTTGATCCCATACCCACATGAGCATCAGGCATTAAACTTACCCCTTTCACAAAAGGTAAAGATAACATGTTTGCAGCTTGAGTATATACTCCATCTTCAAATGGAACTCCATTGTCCCATGCTTTTAAAGGTTTATTCCATTTATTCTGTATAAAACTGTAATTTCTTTTGCTCATAACTCCCTCTTAAGTCTTTTCTAGGAATTTGTCAATAAAATATGTCCATAAATCAATGACCCAACTACTAGGCCATAAAACCAAACCACTATCAGTCTCAGAATTCTGCCAAAGCCAACCATAACATCTCTTATTCCAAACCATGTCATCAAAACCCAAAAGATACATAATACCCCATGCAAAAAAACCTAAAATGGTCAATGCCATTGCCATAATTTGAATTAAAATGCCCAAAATAAGTGCTGCAAAAAATATAAGTAATACTAAACACCCAAAAGGAATGATTCCAATAACAATCCCAATACGCTTCAATGCTTTCTTATGATCCCAATTCATGATTCTATATGTGTAACATCTCCCATACGAATGTCAATTAAATAATTCATTAATTTTAAAAATTCTGTCTCATTTAGGTTCTTTCGTTCAAATCTAGATGCACAAAACCTCACTTTATGATCATATGCCCCTATTTTCATTACCTTTTCATGTGGATTTCGAACTTTCTTTGCTCCTAACTTCTTTTTATAGCTCATTGTTCTCACTCCAGAATTAATTGTCACTCTCAATTGTAGATAATATATATTCCATCTGATTATTTAATCTAACATCTACAAACATGTCTATAAAATAATTTAATTGTTTGATAGAAAGTTTTTCTCTTCTTATTACTTTATAGAATTCTTTTAACCCCTTTTTTTCACTCTCAAGGATCGTTACCCTCTTTATATGATCAAATTCCTCTTTTACATTGTTTGTATTCATGTTTTCTCACTTCCAAATTATTTTTTTTTGTTTTTCTTCTTATTTACAATGTTTTTCTCTATCCATTCATCCATCTCTTCTTTTGAAGGATCTCTCGTCGTAAAACTAGGAGTTATCCCATCTCTTTTTTTATATTCTTTCTGCTTATATTTTGTTTTCTTTTTTGCCATACTAACAAAATAACTCATTAAAATTATTTTTCAAGGATTTTCTACTTTTTTCTTGATTCTGTTATATAACCTCTTAGGTGTTTCATCGACACTATACAAATCAGAAAAAATTTCAGCATAACCTTGATCTACCCAATCAATTCCAGCCTCTTCCCATTCTATCTCTTTTTTCTGCTCCTCACTTAAAATCCATTTATGTATCTCTATGCATTTCGCTTGGATTAACATACGAGGATCTGCATGCATAAATCTTAAGATCTCTCGATAAAAACAATACCCCTCATGATCTCCTAATTCATTAAGAATTTCATTATATCTTTTCGAACTTATTTTGTTGTAATTAAACATACTTGAGAATCTTTTTATGATTCTTCAATTATGTTCTTTAAAACCCCTATGCAAATTTTTAAATCAACAACCCAATTACTCCAAGTAAAAAGAAAATCATAGATATTAACCCTATAATTGGAATCCCCAAAAACCAATTCATAATTGATCCAACAAGTCCAATTAAAAAATATTTGTTAACCACATTTCGATTGAAAAATTTTGCTTTAAATATTCTTCTCTGTCTTTGTCTTTCCCAATTTTTCATTTTGTTTTACCTTTGGCTTTTTCTTCTTCTTGCCATTTCTTTATTTTATTAAAATCTTCTTCTTTCAAAGATTTTAAACATTTTTCGAATACTTTATGAAATTCTTCTTCATACTTCTTAAATTCTTTATTTAACTTTTTAAAACTATATTTTTTAGCAATTAACTCAATCTTTCTAATTCGTTGCCCAACCAAATCCATGAAATGTTTATGCCTTTCTTTCGTTACTCCTTTCAGGCCCTTCTCAAAATATTTATTTATGTCACATGCTAATTCTTGCAAATCATGACATAATTGTCTTATCTCATTCTCTTCTTTATTCATTATCTATTTCATTAAATAAATCTTTCTTCGTTGGTCTCTTTCTACGAGTGACTCTCTCATCTAATACACGACTAGGAGGGGGCATTTCACCTCTGCCTTTCCCTTCTATTTGTTTCTTTTTTTTATATTGTTCATCTTTTCTGTCTTTTCTGTCTTTTCTGTCTTTTCTGCTCTTACTCATGGTATCTAAACTTTATCCTTTTCGTTGTTTTTAAGCAAGTTCTTTTTTAATGTTTTTTCAGTTTCTCACTCCAGAAATTTATTCTGTTTTTTGTTGACTTAAAATTTATGAAAAAATTAAAATCTTTTATTTATATTTTAATCCAATGTGTCTTCTTCATCATTTTCTTTTATTATTTCTTTTTTAATATCTCTATTGTTTTTTGAGGAATTAGGATATTCCGTAGTAGATTTATTTAAATGAAAATTGTCTCCATAAAAATTACTTCTCCCTTTTAAATATTCTTTTTTGCTTTTCCATTTTTTTAATTCTATTTTATCTAATAATTCTTCTCCCCACATCTCGTTGCCACATCTGTTGCATTTATATTTCTCCCCTTCTTTATTTAAATCACTTAACATTAATTCACAATCACAACAATAACCAACTAATTTCGATACCTTCGTTTCAATTACTTCTTCTTCAATCTCTTTACTCATTTTTTTCCTTTTGTATTATTTTTTTAACCCATCTTCCCTTGTTTATTTTTTATTTATTTGCCAATACACTCTAAATTCATTTAATACTCCTTCGTTTATTTTATATTTTAACTCTCTTCCCAATATATCTTTTTTGCTTTCAGATACAAAAATTTCATCCCAAGCATCTAATTCTTTTTCTAAAATATTCTCTAACTCTTTTATAAGTTGTACTTCAACTCGAACTCCTAATTCTTCAGCATAACGATAATTTTCTCTAGTAAAACCGTAGGATCGAATCATTGCAAAATCTTCTTGAATTTTTGAATCATCCCTGAAAGTTCTCACTCCTATTCCCTCATTATCTAATTGTCTCTTTAATATATACAGTTCCAATAATGAATTGGAATCAGACTTATCAAAAGGGGTTTTTCTCACTCTAGAAATAATCTCATCTTCACCACTTCCTTCCTCACTTTCAATTTTTTCGGATTCTTTAAATGATTTAGATTCTTCAGGCCAACGAACAATGATTTGTTTAGCCTGGTTTTTGGTTCCTAAATTGAAATTGACTTTTTGCAATCTCTCATTCTCTACCCATAAATATAAAATACTCACAAAAAGTGTAATGGTTAATAATGCCCAAGGAATAAAATACAATTTATAAAACAACTTCTTTCTATTCTGTTTAACTTCTTTTTCAAAATTCTTTTCTGTTTTCATATAACACAACCTTATTCATTTATCTCAAAGCAACCTAACTTTTCTATATACTTTTGCATTTTTCATTAGTTAACTTATTTTGTTCTATTTTTTAAAAATCTCCACCACTTCTCTCCACTTCCCCCCACATTAACCCACATTTGTTAAGATCTTAACAAATGCCCAATTAAAAAATATATAATTATTATATTTTTTAGAGAACTATAAACTTTTTTACACGATTTCAATGTTTTTTATATAAATGCTTAATTAGCAAATTATTATGTAAATTACTCCTAAACTTTCCCCTATGGGAGAAAAAAGTTTTTTAGAGTGATTTTTCTTTTTATATTTTAAAATTTTTTATTTTTTAAGTGACAAAGTACAGATAAAAAAGTTAAAAAAGTGTGCAAAACCAAATAAAGTAGTTTAAAAAAGGGTTATAAGGTACATTAAGACACAATATATTAAACTTTTACATATATTAAGCCCATACATTCCGTGGATAACATTTAATAACGTGGATAACATTTAATAACGTTGAATAACGTTGAATAACGTTGAATAACAATAGTGTTGAATAACGTTAATAATAAACAACAAAAATATAACAAAAAATATAACAATATGTACAACAATACATTCCGTGGAAGAATATCATATAAATGAATCGCTACAAATTACCACAAATATATCAATAAATATATCAATACGCATTCCGTGAATGATTTAAACTGATTTAAACTGATTTAAACTGATTTAAACAGCCCTTGTGGGTCTTTTAATCTTTATCGGGGATAGCTTATGGGGTACAAAAGAAAAAGCTTTTGTGAGGGTTTTAAAAGCTTTTAAATAACAAAAAGAAAATAGCAACCGATATGCAGATAATGTGATGAGTATATTTCGTGCATAGAATTTAGAATAATTATTCATAGTTATTAATTTTATTAATATATAGTTTTTTGCGTTTAAGCCAAAACTTAGTTAGATGAGAATTTTCTCCTAGACTATATAAGTATTCTTTATATTTTCTTTTTGCATATTCAAATTTAATTACAATGACATCTAAGTCTTCTTTATTTTGGAGGTCATGATTTGCTACAAATAAAGTAAAAGTTGAAAAAACAAAATAAAAAGTGAAAGTGTGTAAAAAAACGAGATATATTTTAAATGGAGTGGACATACTAGATATGTTAATTTATAAAATTATCAAAGTTATCAAAGTTATCAAAGTAGCGATCATCATAAAAATCGAAAGTAAAGTTTAAAGTAAAGAGGGTTATAGAAAAAGAGATTTCCAAATGATTTTTTTGATTTTTTTGATTTTTTTGATTTTTTTGAGTAGTAATTCCTAGAGATAAACCGATTAGATTAGAATTACGGTATAAACCTATTTCAATTGATTTATTTTCAGATATAGATTTATGGTAAACTTTCAAGATATGATGAAATTTTTTTGGCAATTGTAGAAAGAAAGATAAATAAAGCATTTTATTTCTTTTTAGTGGTTGTTTTCTTTTTATTATTCTTTTTAGATTTTTTAGATGATTTTTTAGATATTGATTGTGCTTTTTTCATAATATCGGGAATTCTATATTCTTGATCTTTTTGATTCCAACTCGATCTATGGACAAAAAATAGGGACCTGGAATTTTTTATTTGGGTATAGTCATCGCTATTAAAATTATTACGATCAGTTCTTGCTTTTCTTGTTTGTTCAAGTATAAATTTAAGTTGGGCTATTTTTTTAACTCCATTATTTTTGGCAAATTTTATAAAATCATTTTCTTGATATTTTGTGATAGATCCCATTAAAAAGACAGCAAGAATTTGAAATGTTTGATCGGGAGTTATTTCGTTAGAATTGTTAGAATTGTTAGAATTGATTAATTTATGATAATACAACAAATCTTTTTCATTTAATCTTGCAGCAGTATTGAGAGTATGATGCCAATTCATTTTTTCGCATTTTTCTTTAATATTGAGGTTAGAGTTTAATAATCCCAACACGCATCCTCTGGCTAAGAAAGCATTGGTAAAAACTTCATTGTCATTAAAATGTTTAAAGCATTCTCCTTGAATATTGGAGAGTATTTTGGCTAAATCTTCGAAATTGGATTCAAATTCATCTCTATATCTCCTTAGAGCATAGAAAGCGCTTTCTGTCCATTCATAAACATCAGCAACTTTTGAAAGCATTTGGTTATCATAAGCATTACTATAAAGAATAAAATCTTTCATATTCAAATGATCTGTAATTAGGTGGATATCATCGAGGCAAGAGTTTCCTTCGATTTTTCTATTTAGGATATCGAGTTTATTTCCTAGGGCAACGGTCCAAACAGATTTTTCTGATATAGGTTGAGGGTCATCAAAATCAGTACCCAATAGCCATAACATGTTATTGTTATGGGGTTTCAATAAAGTAGGCCATACATCATTTAAGAGTTGATATAAGTGTTCATAAGGATATTGATTTTTAAATTCTTTTTTTAATTGGTAGAGGTTATGACAAGCAAAAGTCATTTTTGAATAACGTTCTTCATCTGAGAGTCCCATGATATTTTCCTATTTTTTAAGTTGTTTTTTAAATTGTTTAATTCTGTTTTCGACAAAATGTTTTCTTGATGAGATAGTTTCCAATCCATTTTCATCGTATTCATCATTTGCAAATTCAGTAATTAATTCATCAGTAAAATAGTGGGATAAGCTTTCGTTATTAAATATTTTTTTCAATATTTCTTTAGGAGAGATATTAGGGAAGTTGGAGGTTGTTTTTTTATAGATCATGGATTTTAATTAGATTTAATTGATTTTAGCTTTAATTTTATCTAAATCTTCTTCTAGGTAGAGGTTATAAATTTGTATATTATAATTAGAAGCGATTCTAAGGGCTTGTGCGGTTCCTCCTTTGGGATTTCCGTCTGAGGATAGGGGGCAATAACAAACGATCAAGGAGGACCATTGTGATTGATCTGAAGGGTTTGGACCCAATACTTGAAAAGTATTTCTTGTCATTAATTTTTGAGCCCCTTGTTTTAGGTATTTATATTGTGGGTGGAATTTATTTGCAATTTCTTCTGCTTTATTCCAAGCTTCTTTTTTTATGAAGGAATTGAGATAATAGAGGGAAGGATTGTTATTGAAATTTTTCCAAGGGAGGAATATTTGTTTAGGTTCATTTAGAGGGACACCTTTTTCAAAATAAGTATCTGCCCCATCGGCTCCTCCTGATCTAAGAATGTAATTTTTAGAATAGAGGTATTGAGTGATTTGAGGCATAAGTTCTAAGATATTTTGTGGTGTAGATCGTGAACCAATTCCTGCAAAGTACTTCATTGTTTTTAAAAGTTTAGTTTAGTTTAGTTTAGTTTAGTTTAGTTAATTTCAATTTCCCAAGTTTCATTAAGAAATATTTTTTTAATTAAATTATTATTAGAATCATATTCATATTTATAAATCTTGTCATTAGGTAATATTTCTTTTATTTTATTATTATTTTTATCATATTCCCATTTATAAATATCTCCATTAGGGAATATTTCTTTAATTAAATTATTATTAGAATCATATTCCCATTTATGAATATTACCATGAGGGAATATTTGTTTAATTTTATTATTGTTTTTATCATATTTATATTTACGAATATCACCATTAGGATATATTTGTTTAATTAAATTATTATTAGAATCATATTCCCATTCATAAATACTGCCATCAGGAAATATTTTTTTAATTAAGTTATTATTTTTATCATATTCAGATTTATAAACATAAACATCTCCATTAGGGAATATTATTTTAATTAAATTATTATTTTTATCATATTCCCATTTATGAACATTACCATCAGGATATATTTGTTTAATTAAATTATTATTAGAATCATATTCCCATTCATGAACATTTCCATTAGGGAATATTTGTTTAATTATATTATTATTTTTATCTAAAGTAATTCCCAATAATTCTTCATATTCTTTAGGATCTACAATTTTAATTACTTTTAATTTATTAGTAACTTCTTTGTCTTCAGGATTTCCTTTTATATCTCCCAACACTTCAATTTCTAATAATTGAAAATCTTTATTATAATCATAATAACCTAAAACATTTTTAGGATTTCTACAAAAGTGGAAACCTTGTGAACATAATTCTATTTTTCCTTTAAAAGTGTAGGTTTTATTCACTTCAAAGTTTAAGTTAATACATTTACCATTTTTAGTTGCTTTATATGCTTTCATAATTTTATTTTTTATTAATTAAAACTCTAATGCTTTGGTGAAGGATACTCAATAATAGGGAGATTGATGTAATTTTTTAATTTCATTTATTTAGAATTTCAATTGCTTGTTTCACATGTTCTTTTTGGAGGCCCATTTGTCCATCAGTTTGAATAAAGTTATTCATTTGGGTTTCAAGCATATCAGAATCATCGTCGATAATGACAAAATGAGTCACTTCGGGATGATTATGGAGCCAATCTTGAATTTCTTCTCCTCTATCTCCATCTGTTTCAATAAAATCGGGAGTAACATCTATGAAGTCGATGTTTCTCATTTCCAAAATTCTTTTAACATCCTCCATGTGTCTCCAAGAAGAAGACAAAACGATTTTAGCATCTGTTTCTTTTTGAATTTTATGAATAAGTTCCACTTTTTCCGGATCAATATGCCAAGTCCAGAAAATACAATTTCCCATTTTGCCTAATATCTCTATTTCTTTAGCAGCTTTAGACATGGGTTTTTGAACTTTTTCGAACCAATCTTCATGGTTAAGAACCCCATCAATATCAAGAAAAATAATTTTCATAATAATATATTACTTAAACTATTTAAGATGTCAACAAAATTAAGGTACTTTTTTAATATTTGTTGATTTAAGGAGATAATCAAGAGAACCCCCTGCAGTTGCACTTTGGGAAATATAAATAGGATTTTTCAATTTGGGAATAAGACCAATAACAGTTGAAGTTATACAATGACTTACGTTAACACCACAGATGAGAATATCCCCTATTAATTTATTTTCGCTTATAACCCATGCGATTTCAAAACTTCCATCATCTTCATTTTTAATTTGTCTAAAAACAAAAGGGTAATTATTTATTTCTTTTTGAATTTCTTGATAGGTATGTCCATTGTCAATATATTCTAATAAGATGATAGGATAATTTTTTGATTTAGCCTGTTTGATTTGGTGGCAGACTTCATGCACAATTTTTCTTGCATTGGGGAAAACGTCTTGCATATCAATGACACACAGGATATAGGGATTATTTTCAAATAGATTCATAATTGGATGATATACGTTATGAATAAAAAGGCAACAAAAAACTCAAGTTTTTAGACTTGAGTTTTTTGTATATTAAATATTGATTTTTAATTTTAATTTTTTGAAGGAACAACATATCCTGTTTGATTTTTTTCATCCCAAACTGCTACTAGTTCATGTCCTGTTTCAAAAAGCATGATGCAACCTTTATCGGCTTCTGAAATTCCTTTAGTTCCATCATGTCCATCGCGAAATTTAGGGTGTCCCTCTCTTGCCATTTGCAGATCCTCCTCGCTATAATAACAATGAGAATATGAAGCAGAGAAATATTGTTGTTGTTTCAAAAAGTTTTGAAAAGATATTTTGTCGTTGAATTGAACGGCTCTAGGATCTGCCTCCATAATTCGAATAGCTTGTGGGATAATTGGTTCATCTAGTTTGTTGGCGGTTTTCATCCATTTTGCTTTTTTACCCATGGTTTCCCATTCGTGTTGGGAAAGAAAAATTTGTGTTTGATTAGCTTTTTTATTTATTTTCATTTTTTAAATTGCTCCTTTTATGTTTTGTTCTATATCATATCCAATATCATCTAATTCATTTCTAAGTTTTTCAATTTCCTCTCTTGATCTATTGAGAACTTCAGGTTGAATTTTTTTAATTTCATCTTCAAGATTTCTTAATCCTTCAACAATTGCCTCTTCTATTTTAGCAACTTCAATTAATCTCTCTCGAAATTGTTTTTCAATATTCGCCAGGCGTTCTTTTCGAGGATCATTTTCGGACAGTTGATTTTTGAGTTGTTCTGCATCATCAACTTGGAGTCTTAAAATATTTTTTTGATTCTGCAATCTTTGATAATAATCTTTGAGATTTTGATCATCTTGAGAATTTTTGCTTTTCATCGACTGTTGAATAACATCGAATGCTCTGTTAAATTCTCTTGAGTCATACCAAACTTCGCTTGAATTTTGTGTTTGTTTATAAATTTTCATAATAAAGAAATGTTTTCAAATGTTAATTATTATTTCTGTTAAAAATGAAAAAACCCCTTTATGAAAAAAGAGGTTTTTCATTTTGTTAAACCTTCCCGATTTCAAACAATAGCAATAGTTGTGGTTTGAGTGTTTTTATTGTAAACCACCATAAACCTATTAGGTTTAGGACTAAGTTTTTTCAATATGGTTTTGTTTAAACGGAGTCTGCCGTCTTTATTTCTGCGAAGCAAATAGCTTGAAGATGTTTGAAAGTCGTTTGCTCTTGGGATTTTTAATTGAATTGAATAATTATAGTTCACTTTGCAATAAATAACTGGATAATCTGGCAAAAGTTTTTGAGGCACATTTAATCTTCCGTCAATATCTGTTGCTACGACCTTGCATTTAGTTGTTGAGGAATTGCTTCCACTTGGGGTACTGGAACTGTTGGAACTTACAATATCTCCCACATCCATTCCTAGGTCAATGGAAGGATCTGTGACATCTGTGACATCTGTGACATCTGTGACATCTGTGAAATTCGAGAAAGGATCATAAGAGTCAACCCAATTGGGATCATAATTGGAGATGTCGTAATCCACTGGATGATAGAGGAAGGGAGAAGGATTCACTCCAGGAATAGCAACAATAGTGGCTTCATATGTATTGATGTCATTCTGATCCCACATTTGTTCATTCCGATGTAATTCTTTTACAAACGTATTAACATGAGTATGTCGAACGACTTCTCCTTTATTTCTTAAATATTTTGTAACATCAAATGCTGTAAATGGAATATCTTTACTACACCATTCGCTAACAACTTCTTCAATTTTATTTTTGTTTATCATTTTGTTTTTCTTTATTTTGTTTTTTTTCTAAAAAGTCAATATAATTTTGTTGTTCTGTAATCAAATCATATAGAGTTTTAATTAATATGTTTTGATTTCTTATCCTATCATTTCTAGCAGATTCAAAAATACAAACTGCCACAAAAACAACAACACCTCCGAACAACATTGAATAAATCTCAATCATATTCTACTGCCTCTCAATTCATTTTAAAATCAAATTGATCAATTTGATCATATCTATATTTCTTCATGATTGACCTTTATTTTTATAGAAATAATAACGATAACATTCAAAGGCCAAAAAACTCATCATGATAATTATGCTATAGTTTTGAATATTAGCTATTTTCATATATTTTTCTGTTTCTGAACGCAAAGTGCATTCTTCGATAAATCCTTGTTTTTCAAATTCCTCAAAATCTTTAATGATTTGATAACGGATTTCATCTGTTAGATTTTCAACATAGTCGCTTGTATTCATAAATCTTTTATATCAAATTATTTTGTATTGTCAAGGATTAATCATCAAATTTGATTTGCTTCATTTTTTTGAAGTTTCTTATTTCTTCCATTTTGGCATTATGTTCTTCTTCTCTGCGTTTTCTAGCAACGTCGGCAGGTTCAAAATAACGGTAAGGGCAAACTCCTTCCTTTTTCTTTTTAAGAACCACAAACATACAGACAAAAAAGTTCCCTATTTGTTTCATTGCTTCCCAAACATACAGGAAGGGGAGACAAGCAACATGGAAGACTTTTTCAAGTGTTGAAACCAACCATTCGGTTATAGGATCAATAGAATCCACAAAATCTTTGTGTTTGGCTGCTTTTTCTTCTTCGCGTCTCTTAATATCGAGCAAGCGATTGAATTCATAATCAAAATAGTTGAACACAAGCTTTTTAAAGATTCTGTCTTGTTCCATTGCTTTCTCAACACTTCTGTTGTCCTTACTCATGGATATTGCTTCAACCCACAATTCCTCCACAAGATTATAGAGTTTCCCTTCTGGAGAGGGTTGCATATCTGAATTAATGTTCTGCCAGTGTTTCCAGGTTTTTCTGAATTCAATGAAGTCTCCATAGGTAATGTCGGACACGTCCACCCTTTTGCTTTTGATAATTTGACCCACAACCCAACGGGTCATAATTTCCAAGCCTTGAATGTCCACACTTCTTTTAAATGCAACGCTGCTAAGATATTCCCCTTTAGACTCCGCCCATTTAGACTCCGCCCATTGAGAAAACAATATTGTCATTTCATAAGAAACGAGGGTTGCATAATAAGTGTCATGCAAAGTGCTTTTTCCGTTGATTTGAACTTGAGTAGCCCAACGAACAGCAATATTCACAATTTCCTCTTTGGAAAGTTTGCGGTTTAATTTTTCAACATAAAATGATTTATATGTTCTTTCAACGAGGAAGAAAGCCATGAAGCAAATTGCTCCCCAAAGAAGGAAATAAAGTGCTAATGCTCCCAATGTTCTTCCGTTGGCAATGAAATTAAAAAATCCTACTGCCAAATATACGATTCCATTTCCCAAAAACTGCACAAAAGACCAGATTGCAAGAGGAATCTGGGCAAGGATATTCATTCCGTCCATAAAGCCTGTAGGATCAATAAAATAAAACCAAGTCATATATGCGACAAGAGGCACCACCAGCCAATAAACAGGTTTGAATTTAGATTCGGGATTTCTTCGGGTATACTCCAATGCGGCAACAGATAAGGGAATCAAGGTGATAATGCCAAGATAAGCCATTTTCAAAGTTGTGGTTGCCAAAATAAGAAATGGCAACACAAGAAGAAAAAGAAGAGCTAAAGTTAAAAGCACCAACATAGAAATCATGAAAATAATAAAAAATCCAATTCCAAAACCTTTTCCCGTAGAATAAGGCAGATTTGTGAAATTATTGTTTTTCAACTTGGTGTAAATAATCTTGTCTGTTTCAGCGAATTTTCCTCCAAAAAGATTCACAAAACCTTTGCAAACCATTGAGATTGGAAACAAGATCAGCCAGAAAACAGGCTTGAAAACGAGGTAGGAAGCCATTGACATCCAAAACATAGGACACAAAGAAAATCCTTGGGGAACGTTTTTATTCCATAAAGGATTTTGAAACCAAAATTCAAACCCTTTTCTAACTAGGGTTTCCTCATTGGGGTCAAACCATCTGTCGATTCTTTCTTCTGATACAAACAATGCCATTTTATTTTCCTTTTTTATGTTAAAAATTGTTTTTTAGGCTACAGCAGCAAACACCATGACCAAAATGCTAAATACAAATGCCCATAAAACAGAGCAGAATAAGCTGTCTAATAAAGTCAAGGGTTTGCTAATGTTAACCCCTTCATATGAGACGAGCATTTTTTCTCCTTCATTCAGTTCATTCTTTTCAAGATGTTCAATAGATTTCCAAAGCCATTCTGATTCTTCTTTAAATTTATATCTGAATTTGAAATGCCCATATTCAGACATTGCTTCCATAACCCCGAACAATCCGACAAAAATCAGTAAAACGGGATTATTAACAATTGTAATAAAGAAAACCAACATCCCCACAAATGAACAGAGGGCAATGGCAAAACCAATTAATGCAGGAAGGGGACTCACAATATGTCGCAACATTTTCCCTCCATCAATAATTCCTAATGGCAACAAGTTGAACAAATTAATTATTGTATTCCATTTCACAAATTCCAAAAGAAATTCAGAAGGGAAAAAAGAATACAATCCCGCTAAAAACAAACTTAAAATTAAACCAAAGAAGGGGCCTCCAATTACAGCCATAAAGTTGCTAAACCCATCATTGGAAAATTCTACAGTAGCTGCCCCTCCAATTCCAGGCAAGAACACAAATCCCCCTGTATTTAGACCAAAATATTTCCCTACCAACAAATGTCCCATTTCATGAAATCCAATTGAAAAGAGTAAAATTGCAGCCAATTGAAAATCAATAAGAAAGCCAAAGAAAACCAAAGAAATAAAGAAAGACATAAAAAAAGATTTAGATAAAATTGCTTTATGTCTTTTCGGCTTTATTTCAAACCTTATGTTGTTTTTCTCTGCATTGTCATAAAAATCCCTCATCATTTCCGACTCTGAAATCGTTGATTTAAATTCTTCAAAGTTTTTAAAACAAGAAGAATGCAATTTTTTTGGGGTTGTATTTGTTGTCATAACGACTGTTTTTTATTGTTTAAAGCCACTCAACTTTTCTGCCAAGTCTTTATCAATCAACACATATTTTTTTGGTCTGATGTCTTCAGGGTTAGTAAAAACATTAAATTCTCTTTCATCAAAACAATACCCCGCAGCTTCAAACATTCCATTGTTAACGACACAAATAAGTCCTTTGTCAGAGGGAATCTCATTAAATGTTTGAGGTTTTGAAATAATTTCCCCTTGATAATTTAGAGAAATAGTTTCCGCTTTATTGTAATTACTGTTGGTCTCTATATAGAATCCCATTTTATTTTCCTTTTTTTGTTATTTTATAAAAAATATTTAGCCCTCATTGTTTTTTTGATTTTTCTAAAAGCATTTAATTTTGTCTAATAAATGCTTTTAGATTATCTGCATACTTGTGATAAAACTATGTGTTTTTGACATTATTCCAAAAAAGGCAGATCACCAATGATTGCTTTGATTTGATCCGCATCACAAGGGCCAATTGAAAATCCAACTTCAACTTCTTGAAATGGAGTTCTAGATTTACCCCCATCAATCGAAAGATAGAGGGTGTCAAACCAAGCTGAACACAATTGATTGCTGTTTTGAGCTTTACGTAAATAAAAATGATACCATTCTTTATTCGGAACAGAATGAATATGAATATAAGGGGAATTCAACCAGTCTTTGATTTCTAACGGAATTTCTCTTTCTTCCCTAAGAAGTTGACGAATGGTTTCCATGTGAATATGAGCCACTTGGGCAGTTAAAAGACCTCTTGGAAGATCGAGATCTTCTCTTACAATAATTGCTTGTACTAAATTTGCCATAATGTTATTCTCCTTATTTGGTTTTTTATATCGTTTTGTTATGATTTGTCAATAACAAAATTAATCGTATTTTTCATCCGATTCTAAATTTTCTAAATCATTACGATCAAAAGTCAAATCATTAAAACTATAGGTTTCAAACTCTTCATTTTGAATGTCAGTTTTTGTGATTAAACTACATTTCATAATTAAAATATGAGGCAACATAATTTCTGACAATTTTGCGGGAAAAGAACTTAACACATTTGTTGCTTTGAGATATTTTGAAGTTCCATTTCGGTTTTTTAATTGATATTTGTCACATTTAGGGCAATGATAATAAAAGCAACCTAGACAATCGTGTTTTTTCCAGAATTCCAAGGCTCTTTTAGACATTGGTACTGGTTGCCAATTATGTTTGCAAAAGCATTGTTCTAAAAATTTTTTCACTTTTCTACCTTATATACTAGATTACATCTTTTGCAAGTAGCATTCAAACCCTTATGTTCCCAGATTTCGCCTTGCTTATGCCCAAATTTCGAACAAATCCATCTTTTAGATCTTGTTAACCAATCTTCTCTCATTTCTCAAACATTTTTAAGTTGAATTTATTTTTGATGTGAATCAAAGCTTCTCCATTACCAATTGCACCATCTACAGGATTGTGAGTATGTTTTGTTTTCCCATAGTCTATTATGTAATGAGACATTATTTCACTCCTTTATATTTATTTTTCAAATAAACAAATGCCTCATCATTTGCTACAGTATCAACAAGACCGTTCATAAAAACCTACAAAAATCTACAAAGTGACTTTTGGTTTAAATGTTTGTAACAGGAACCGTATTTTCCTGTGAAGAATCGTCCCAAAATATTCCTAGCTGCATTTATATCTGCGTTGGCGGTGTAACCACACTCCACACACTGAAATATCTCTCCTGAACGATTCTTCCTATCAACATGATTACAACATGGGCAGGTCTGACTAGTATAATAAGGAGACACGCTACGAAAGCTAACACGGTTATCTTCGCATCGTTGTTCTAATCTCTCTAACCAGTATTTCCAGTTCCATGTGCCGATAGAACGACGAATATTTTTTGCCAATCGTCGTTTGGCTTTGGTCTTATGACCTAAATTCTTTAATTTCTCTACTACAACCAAATCAGCTTCTTTTACTACTTCTTTCGCTACTTCATCAATTCTTTGCTTCAAAGCTCTTCTCGCTTTCTGCTGTCCTTTACTCCCTTGCTTACATCTTTTCACTCTTTCAATACAATCTTTAATATCTGTTCCATATTGTTTTTCATCTGTAGTGGAAGCCAAAGCATTAATTCCAGTATCAACTCCTAAGCATTTTTTTACTTCTCTCTTTTCTCCTGTTTCTATTTCAAAGACAAATTGAACATATTTATTTGTAATTATATAAGAATTCAATCTTTTTCCTTTATAACAAAGCTTATTATAATGCTTGTGAAACTTAATGGGAATATCAATTTTTACTTTTTCTCCAATAGAAGCTAAATGCAACCAAGCATCAAATTCTTTTGATTGCTTAGAGTCTTGTAATTCTGCAATAGTACAAGAAACATACATTCTTCTACCTTTATGCTTGGGTTTAATCATTTTATTGGGTTGTTTTTCCCATCTTTCTTTTGTAGTTGAGATCATATCCAATGCTTCTCTTGCAGCTACTTTTCTTAATCTAGCAGAAAGCCAGGTTTTTTCCAAAGGAATATCTACAATAGGTTTAAGTAATTCAGTTTTCTTAATTGGGTTTTCCCAAAAGTAATCAATAAATATATTAACAACTTTCCCATATTCTTTGAGAATATAGTTTAGTTGTTTTTGCTTATATTTAGTAGTAAATTTAGTACTACATTTGGTTGATCTAATTGTTTTCATCTTTCTTTTTACGTCTTTTAGCACTTCTTTTCCCGTACAGTTTGCCCGAAAAGGACGCCATTAGCATCATGATGTCTTCTACAAGTTCTTCGTTTTCCTCGGCATCTTTGTTCTCAACTACTTCTATTTCCACATTATAGCTGGCAAAAAAATATTCAAAAAAGTTGTATTGAAATCTAGTTAATCTATCTCTATGTTCAACAATAACTTTTGAAATTTCTTGTTCTGTGACAAGTTTAAAAAGTTTCAGAAGCCCTTTTCTTGAATCAGAAAGACCAGAGCCAACATCTTTAAGTATATATTCTACTGTGTATTTATTTTTAGCCGAATATTCTGATAGTCTTTGGAGTTGTCTATCTAAGTCTCCCTTTTGTTTTTGGTCATGGCTACTAACTCTCCCATAAATACATACTGGTTTTTCGCATTCTGTTTTATTGTCCCCAATAAAATTTTCAATACTGGACTGTTTCCATCTTCTATGCCCACCTTTGGTTACTACAGGAACTAAAAAACCATCTTTATGCCAATTCCTTAATGTCTCTTCGGAAACATTGAGAATATCCGCAACTTTTCCTATTGTTAATAATTTATCCATTTTTCTCAAGCAAGTTTAAAATAAGATCTTTAGAGTCATCTATCATTTTTTGAAATTGTTTAATTGTGGGAACTTTTTCCAATTCGAAAGGAATTGGAAAAACATCTCCACTTTCGAGTTCAAATTCAGTTTTGGTGACTCGAACAACTTTATATTTTTTATCTTGTATTTTCTTCATAATTTCTAAGATATTCATCTATTTCTCCTTGCTAATTCTCGATATTATACACCAAGCCCTTCTTTTATTTTTATTTATTTGTAGTTTTTTGTAGATTTATGGGCAACTGTTGATTACCCCACTACTATCATCAAAATCTTCTGAAGGAAATCCTTTCCAATAATTTACACAATTTGGTTGAATACAACCTATTTCTCTGAAAAGAGTTTTTTTTATAGATGATCCACATTGACACAAAGAACTAAAATGAGATAAAACAAATCTTAAAGGAGGTCCCAAAGGAGGATGCGGAGGTTCAGTAAATTCGGGATCTGATAAAAGCACATGTACGGTCATGATTTACTTAAAATTAAGGGTTTTCTAAAAGAAGTTCAACGCCTTTTGCGAAAGGAGGGTCGGATGTGTGCCAAAAAAAAGCAACCATTGCTTCATCAGTTGTACAAGGAAGAGTTTTGGTTGCAAATTGTCTATAAAAGTGATATTTTACCCACCCTAAAATTTCTCCATCCAATGTTACTTTATGCCATTTAAAGCTAGAAACTTTTGAGGAATTTTTATCATAATTTTCAATTTCACAGCGTGCATAAATATCTAAAACAGATTGGGGCAAGGGGTCACATCTTTCAGTGTAATCCTCCCGTCCAATTGTTTGCCATCTACACCTAATACCCATAATAATTTTAGTTTGGTTTATGAACGTCATTAATATCAATTTTTTAATCAATAAGTTGATATCTTTTGTCATTAACAGTTATGATTTCTTTTTCATTTTCTGTGTAATCATATGATTCTGATTGGTAGGATTCGTGAGGTTCATAAACAGGATTTTGGTCTTGCCCTGCAACAGTAGAAACTAGAAGGGTAAACAAAAGTGCAATGATACATATCACTATCAACACTTCTATTAATGTAAATCCTTTTTTCATTTTTATTCCTTTTGTTTTGTGTTTAATTAGATCTCATTTGCTTAACAACTTCGGCAACTTCTCTGCCATCTACAGCCATTTTGTTCTTTTTCAAAAATCCCATAGCCACTCCTGTTGCTTGACCATCAGATTTTGCATTCTTAATGGGATCAATAACATTTTGTAATTGGGTTTTGATTTCGTCAACGCTCAAGTTTGTGGGCAAAAATTGATCATATAAATCAATTTCTTTTTGAATTTCAATTTTTCTGCCCCCTTCAACTAAGGATAAGGTTTCAATACAACCTTGTTTGCTTTTTTTAAGAACCCTTACAACCTCAACATCCGTAGGATTCAAGTTAATGGATTGAGCTTCGCCAATAATCGTTTTAAGAATGTCTCTCTCATTAGACAAGCCTCCCCTCATACATTCTTTAATTCTGTTTTTAATTTTTTCAGTTATTTCGTTCATAGTATAGACATTATAGGGGATAGTTGGAGTTTGTCAATAAAAAAAGAATGAAAAGGTCTTTTTAAAACAAATCATGAAATATTCATTATGCACTCGTTATTTTCAAAAATTCTCTTTTTCATTTTATGTTTGTTTTTAAATAATAATTTATTTGGTTTTTTTGGTTTTAACAAAGAAAATTACGGAAAAGTCTTTCAACAAAGAGGGATAGTTGTAAACACTGGATTGTATGAAACAGTAATAATAAATAAGCCCGACTACAGAGTGGAAGGAGTTTTTTTACAAGATTCTTTGATTAGAATTACTTTTTATCCTCAAAAGAAAACAACAGAATTGGAACTTATAAGTGTTGGTTCTATTTATTCAAATAAGTGGTTTTTGTTGAGTAGAAATGACACCACGCATTTCTACCTTTCAAATAGCAAAATTAATGGTCAATTAATTGGAATGCTCGTTTGTTTTGATCCAAAAGATTCTTTTACCTCTTTTCAACTATATGGAGGAGTTGAACCGTTTTAAAAAAGATTGAAGTGCATTTTAGAGATTAAATCTATGCAAGATTTTTCATCCACAACAATCCTCCAGAAATTAGACCATTGAGACCCACCAAACAATTCTAAAAACTTCAATTTAAATTGAGGATTCACTGCTAAATAAGAGAATTTCCTTCCTTCAATTTCAGAGGTTTCCTCAATGGCTAATGGAATTAAATCTGTATATGGAAAATCATCAAAACCAATGTCCAATTGTTCTTTAATACTTTCTTCTTCTGAATCTTCATCTTTTAAATCCAAAAATTTAGGACCAAAAACAATTTGAGCTTGTTCGGTAACGCCTTCTCCTGTTGCAGCCCATTCGAAACAGGCCAAGAAAACATGTTGAAGATTTTTTGTTAAACCCGATTTGACTTCAATTTTAGAGACATCATCGTTAAACATGGTTTAACCTTTCTTTGTCATTGAAACTTTCTTTTTTCTTCTCGATTTTTATCCCAATAATCATGGAACAATTTTGTGATTTCATCAAGAACAATAAGAAACATTGTGTTGTTAGTACCCATAACCTTTTCTTCCAACTTGCTTACATTTTTGCTTAAATAAGATTTTTTAAGATCAATAATTTCTACTTGTGCGTCATAAAAATTAAATTCAAGCATAGGTTTCCACGCCTTTTCTCTTTCTTCCCACTCTTCATCTGAAACATTTTCGGGTTTATCCGTATTATTCCAATAATAATAATCTTTCAAATAATCGGGGATTTCAATTTCTTTTTCTATGAATTCGGAGGGGATAAGATATGCCCAATCTTCATCAAAATAAATCCCTAATCCCAATTTGCAAGGCAACTGATGTCTATCTCTTAAATAAAGAGACAGTGTAGTCCATAATCTGAATCCTTTGACAATAAGTTTAAGTTCTTTCAGGTTTTTTTCTTTTATGTTTTCTTGAAGCCCACAATATGCTTGTAAACCAACATCATTCCAAAGATTTACAAAATCATTCAAATCTTCTTCTGAAATGTCATCAAAATTCTGAGCTTCTAAAATTGGTTGACTGGTTGTATTATTATCAAAAAGGTCAATTAAAGTTTTTTCCCACGTTCCATAGAGGGCATTAGCTAAAAAATCAATTGCTTTTCTAGTATTTTTTATTTCAGTTCGATATGCTTGATAAATTTTGACACTCATTTTCTTCTCCTACTTATTCAAGAACGCGAATCTTTTCTGTTTTTTTAGAAAGGTTTTCTTCTTCTGTTTTTTGATATTCATTCAAGGCGGCATTAATACATTCGTCTTTAAATTGTGCTTGCGTCACACTTTTGCTTTCTCTGGAAATTTTTTCTCTTAACTCTTCTTCTCCATCAAAGCCATATATTATTGATTTTGCAATAAAATGTTTGGCTTTATCGGTAATTCCTTCCATTTTGCAAATATGATCAATTCTACCTGGTCGAGAACAATCATTCCCTCCTAATGCCTCATCTATATGATCCATTTTATTCGTTGTGATGAAAGTAACAATGCCATCATATTTCACCGCTCCATCAAGAATATTCAAGACGCAATCAAAAGAAACGGGTTTGGAAGCCATATTGGAAGCAGCTTCTAAATGTTCTCTGCCTTTAAAGATGGCATCGAAATCTTCAAAGAGAACAAAGCAAGGAGTTGAATGTTTTAATGTATTCCATTCTTTTTCTAAGTCTTCGTTTGTAAATGTTGCAAGATCAAAAACATAAAGAGGCACTTTGAACTTTTCAGCCAAAGCAGTAATAAATGATGTTTTTCCTGTACCTGGAATTCCATGAAGCAAAAAACCTCTTTTCCATTGAATTCCTCGTTCCAAAAACCATTTTTTATTTTTAAACCAAATCTGAATTTTATTTTCAATTTCTTTCATCTCGTCACTTAGATATAAATAGTCCATCATGCTTTTGTCTTCGTTATGAAATGAAGTTAAGAGGAGGTAATCTTCTTTAGTGTAGTTCATTCTTAAACCGATGTCATAACTTTCTGTTTGTCTAAGAACCCCGTCTGTTGTTGCAACTTTGGGAACTCCACCTGGATCAAAAAGAGGTTCGTCTTTTTGGTTAAAATTAAAACTTTTATTTAAAGAACCTCTAATATTTTTTGTATAAAACCTTTGTTGTTTTTTGGTTTCTTGAGAAGTTTTGAATGAGCTATAGTGGGCAGCCATTTGACAATAAATTTCTTCATAGCTCAAATAAAACTTAAAAGAATAAATTGTTACTAACATTTCATTGGACAATTTTGCTAACGCCCACTTATTTCCGACCTTAATTCTTTTGTATTCTGTTCCTCCTACGATTTTATAAAGCATACGACTATCAGAACCCGAACCAAGTATATCTGAAATAAAAACAGGGCTTAAAAATTTATGACTTTTTAAGTGATCCCAATAAAATTTTTGAGAGGGTAATTTGGCGTCTTGCACTCTTACAATGAAAAGTTGAGCAAAACGCCAAATAAATGCCTTTATGTTTGACCATAATGCAACCAAAATACCGATCAAAATACTATTCTGTAATAAATTTTCCATATGCTTTATAAATTGCCTTGTAAATGTTCAATAAATCCTTCAACTTGTTCAATGTTTTCTTCAAGTTGAGAGATTCTTTCTTCTTTCTCTAAGATTCTTTCATGAGCTTTAAGAATATCTTGTGCTTCTTCTTCAATGAGTTCTTTCAGTCTTTTTAAAATAACTCTTGAACTTTCTATTTGTTCATATGTTTCGTTGTTTTCCGCTCTAAATAATTTTTCCACATCTTCTTTGTTCATATTTACTCTTCGTTTTTAAATTTCAAATAATGCACTAATGGATTGATTATAATGGATAGAATTGATAGCCCTGTCCAAAAGATCATCTATTGCTAATTCACTTATTTTTTGGAGTCTAGCATTTTTAGGGGCATTTTTAAATTCCCTATAAATTGAGTTGGTAAAAGCAAATTCATCAAAACTATTCTCAATTTTTGGAATCAAAACATCCATACTTCCAACAAAATGAGAGACAATGCCGACAACCTTGGTTGCACCATTTTTTTGAATTAAATTGGACGCAGCGACCAAAGTTGAACCTGAAGATGTCATATCATCAATTACATAACAAATTTTGCCATCAACATCTCCCACCATATTAGATGATTTAACATCTAAATCTGAATTTCTAATTTTAGAAACAATAGCAAATCCACATTCAAGATAATTGGCATATTTTTCTGCTGTTTTAGCTCCTCCAGCATCCGTTGCCACAATACAAGCTTTACTTCTGTCAAAATCTTTTGAAGACTTAATATGATTGATAACAAGAGGGTATGTTCTTAAATGATCTGTTGGAATATCAAAAAAGCCTTGTATTTGATCCGCATGAAGATCCAAGAGTACAATCCTGTCTATTCCCGCAGAAACTAAAAGATTACTTACTAATTTGGAAGTAATTGGCACTCTAGGTTTATCTTTTCTGTCTTGTCTAGCATAACCAAAATAGGGAACAACCGCAGTCACCCTAGATGCAGAAGCTCTTTTGCAAGCATCAATTGTAATTGCAAGTTCCATTAAGTTCTCATTAACAGGAGGACAGGTAGGTTGAACAATAAAAATGTCTCGCCCCCTTATGTTCTGTAAAATTTCCACTCCAGTTTCTCCATCAGGAAACTTTTTAATGTCTATTGCGATTTCATGTTTCCGTTCCAAATGCTTTGCACTTGACCCGTAAATAATTCCGATTTTATTTGATATGTCCATAATGTTTAAAAATTTAAAATTTCAGAAAAGCCCCAAATCATTGCAATGACAACGGAAACAAAAATTGGAACTAAAATAAATGAATCTGAATTAAAAAACCCTTGTTTTTTAATTAATTTGAAAAGAAAATATATCCCTCTTAAAAAGAAAAATAAACAAAATGCAATTGTTAAAATTCCAAAAAATTCCATGATATCCTTAATTATTTAAAATAACAAGCCAACAACATGTCAAATAAAGACCAATGACAATAGTACGAAAAGAAATTTTTCTTAAAGAAGATTTATTTACTACTTCTTTGACAAAATCTTTTGTATCTTGATCCATTTTTTTATATTCAATGAGAACCCCTATTAAATTTAAAACTGCATATAAATATATGATAGTTGCGATTCCAAAAATAATGATGATAGATTGCATATTATTCAAGCCTTATTTCTTGTTTATTTTTCAAATTCAATTAAATGAGTGGGTTTGGCTTGAGCAAGATTATAAACAACAACTTCATGATTTCTTACCCCTGAACTTCTTGGATGAGCCCATGTAGAATCATACCCTTTAGGACATGTAGATTGATACATTGGTCCCGATGGCGTATAATATCTTCCCATCGCAAATTCAACTAAAAACATAAAAACCCTAGAAGAAGAAGATTTACCCCATGCCCCGACTGAATATCCTAAAGCTTTTGTGGAAGTATTTCTTATTCTTTCTGTTTTTTTACCTTTGTGTCTTAATGGAGCTGCATAAAGCCCATTTCCCATCATTCTTCCCGTTACATGACTAGCATGGGATGAAGGGATAATAAATCCCTTTGAAAAAATAGAAAGTAAGTTCCCAGCACTAGATCCATGATAGCATTCTAGTTTGCAATCCATTTTTTCTCCTACTTTTGCATATGCTTTAGTCATAGACTTGATATCAATTGACCACATTTGTTTCGGCTTATAGGGGTAGGCGGCTGAATGCATAGTGCTTCTCGTCTTGTAGTAATCATCCCAAGTTGACATAATAAATTCATCATCAGTAACAGGAACCAATTTGACATCAAAAACACTTTCTTCTTTCACTTGGGGAGTCTTTTTAGCAGAAGGAGCCGTGGCTTGATCCACAGAAGCCTGTAACCCGTCTAAAATCTGTTTTTGCTTGGCAATGCTATTTGATCCTCCCCAAAAATGTTGTACGTTTAAACGCCTCATGCCGATGTCTGTTGGAACGAGAGTCATATAATGGTCTGTTAATTTTTGAAGAGTTTGTCCCCAATCTCTGTCAGTAACCAAATCACTAATATCTCCAAGAAGTTCATTCGCCTCGTCAATGTTTTCTTGCCCGATGACACCTAAAGGAGTGCTAAATAATCCTGTAGTATCATTATATTGAATTCCACCGGAAGTTGCACTTGTAATTTGATGGGCATTCTCTTTTGCTAAATACTTGACTAAATCTGCAACAATGGGATTTTTATCTTTAACAATTTGTTTTTGAGCTAAAGAAGTTAAAGTCGAAGAAGCAACTGTTTTGGAACTTTTTTGAGTTGGAACTTCGCTATCAATAACATTGAGTCGATCATAACCTTTCTTTTCTTTTTCTCTTTTTTTTTTGCGAAGGAAAGGTTCACCTGCCCCTGGGAATTCTTTTGATTGCAATTTTTTACCAACTCTTCCCCATTCGCAAAGAACAGTTCCATCATCATAAAGAGAACCCATCCACACCTTGTTGTTGTTGGATTCACTATTGGCCATAATCAATTTAACTTTTTCGACTATCTTTGACATAATGTTTCTTTTGTATATTGCTAAGATACCAAAATCCCCTTAGATGTCAATTTAAAAATCTATAAAGTTTTCATAAGTAACTTCAACATCTATGTATTTCGTTATGTCAACATTAGGCAAATAATCAATATCTTTCTCGAAAAAAAGTTTATTTGCCCATTTTTGCACGTTATCTTCGTTAAAATACTCCAAAAAATCATGCTTTTTATCTAATTCTTGATAATGCTTGAGCATGAAATCTATTAATTCATTTTCATAATACTCTTTGTGTTTTTCATTTTCAGAAGAAAGTCCAATAAATTGGACGTTTTTCCAAACCGAATCTAAATTTAACTTGTCACAATATTTTTCGATTATTTCAAATGATAATATCCCATTTGACGAAAATGATTCCCAATGCAAATGGGAAAAGTTCTCATAAAAAAGATCCAAGATCTCTAAAGTTATATTGTTTTCTGTTAAAGAGAAAAAATCATATTTCATTTCAAATTTTTTAATGAATTCAATTTTTTCTTTTTCAGTTATGTCATTTGATTGCCTAAAATCTTCAATGGATTTACTATATTTACACCAAAAATCTAATTCTTTGGATTCCATTTTTTGGAATGTTTCGTCAGAATATTTCATTGCCCATGGGGAAGTATACACTAGTTCAACCACTTTAGAGTCAATTTCTAATATTTTGTTGAAAACGTGTTCTGGAATGAAATTCGATTTACTTTTTTCCAAATAATAGTTTAACAAAGCTTTGAAATTGATTTTTTTTTGTAAATCGGATGTGTTTATTTCAGAAAACAACAAGTTTTCAATCAAACTAATAAATTGAGAATCATTAACGTATATTTTTTCTATAATTAAATTTGAGGGTATAACATGATCTAAAGATATCATAATTAAGATCCCTTCTAAATTTGCCAGATCACATCTTTGAAAAAATTCTTTTATTACCAAAAGACTTCTTAATTCTTCATTTTCAACTATTTCTGTAATAACAGACAAAGGCAACTTTCTACTCAAATGAAACCAACTTAAATCCCAAATCCTTTTGTTTGCTTGCTTTAAATTGTTTTTAAAATTATCATAGGAGAAATCTTTGAACAAATCTAATTGAGAAGTATTCCAATTATATTTTGAAATCAATTTCCTATCCAACGCATCCAATTGGTTCTTACGGATTTCTGGAAAAGGGCTTTGAGTCCAAAAATTTGTTTCTATTGCTGGAGTATTTAAAAATATTTCATTAGATTCCTCAATTAATTCTTTTAATTCTTTTAATTCTTTTAATTCGCCATGGGAAGAATAAATTTTCCAAACCAAGGTATAGGGTTGAAATTGTATCACTGATCCTTGAGGAAAATTGAGACTGTATTCTTGATTGATTCTTTTCAGGCTATATTCACTTAGTTCTTGATATTCATTATTTTTTTCAAGTCCAAAATCACAAGGATTATCTATTCTTATATTTACTTCACTTGTATCTATGATACCATCTATATCTTTTTGCAATGCAGGTCTATCACCATCTTTTGATGGATCAAAAATAACAGTTCTACCAGTTTTTGCACTCCAAAAATCATTAATTATATTTGACACACTCATGATTAAAAATCAATAAAATTTTCTTCTTTTTCTTCGATATGATCTGCTAAATTAATTGCCCCCCATTTATCAATGTCTAAATCATAAAAAAGAAAATTAGCGTGGATTTTAACAAAGCAATTTAAAGGCATCATTTTGTCTTGAGTAAGCTTTCTTTGATCAACCTTTAATATCCCAGGAATCTTAGAAAAAATATCCTCAATGATTTCTTCATAAGATGTCGTTTTTCCATTTGATAAAATAAGCTTGATGATTATATCATAAATATCCTCAAGATTTTTTGATTGTTCTATTTGTTTTTTATGAGAATTAATAAAACAATAAAGCTCATCGGTAGACATGCAACTAAATGTAGATAAAATCACATCCCAAGATAGAGGATGATCTAGTTTTTCAAATGGCATATTTTGTACAAACCGATTGTCTTTTAACAAGTCTTGCACCCAAAATAAGTCTTTTAAACTATTGATTTTTTCAATTATATCTTCTTTTTCTTTCTCAGTTATATCGGCATTATCAACAAATGCTTTTGTTAATAAATGTTTGGACATTGAAGCTCGCAAAGTTCTTTTTATTCTCTTTTTAGGAAGAACTTTTTCAGGCTCAAGAAGATCAAAGTGCATGGCTACAAGATGAGGGACAAAGGGTGTTAACTCATTCCCCATCTTTAACCCATTCATATATGCATAAATAAAAACAATGTCATTAATAATTTTATTAAGTTGAATTTTAGTATAATGATTTTTAAGATTAACCAAAGAATCTAAAGAAAAAACACATGATAATGCATAGAAAAAATCATTTACTTTTTCTTTTTGAACTTTATTCAGAGAATCTTTTTTTCTTAATGTGTTAGCAATTTTTTGAATAAGTTTTAAAAATAAAGATTTTGTTTTTTTTGTTTGAAAATTCGCTCTAATTTCAAAAAGATACGGGGAGGATAAATGTGGCCAATTTTTTATAATAAACTCATCCTCAAGGTCTTCTCTTTCAAAAAATTCTTTTGTGAGTTTATCTTTGAATAATTTAACGAATTCTTGAGTGATATCTTGTTTTACGCAAATTTCATCCCAATAATAATTATTAGAATTGTCTACTAATTTTTTTAAGGGAATAGGATAATCATTGTCGTTTGGGGTGATCAAATTTATTACATCGGGGTCTTCATTAGATGACATTGCATCCCACATTCCAACCATATCCTTGTAATCAATCCAGCCATAATCGTAATCTATACCCCTATCATTATTCAATCTTGATTTTGTGAAATTCCATATGAGATCATATTTGTTCATAATTTATCTCCATTAGAATTTTCAGATTTTTCTTTTAGATATTGTATAATCTGTTCATCAAATACTTTAAAAGCTTGTTCAACACTAGAAACATTTTTAAGCACAAGAATTTCTTCATGTGCTTGTCCTTGTAGGGTTTTAGCCACAAAAGTAGCAAGATAAATTTTTTCTCCCTCAACGTTAAAGGGAGTTTTTACTAATATGCTTCTTTCTTCGTCATCTACATATGTTTCGATAGTATAAATCATTTAAAGACCTCTTGACATGGAACATACCGAAGAGGTCTTGAAAATTCAAGAAAAATCTAAGATTATTTTTTCTTCATAATTCGAGGTTTAGGTATAGGCTTAATCTTGCTAGAACTAACCTTTCTAAGCCATATATTTAAAAGAGGCATGATTATTCCAGCTAATGCGACAAGGGTTTCTGGAGGAATGTTTAAATTGAGTCCAAAAAAAGAACCCGCAATTGCGATTAAAGCCGTGATATTCACCCAGATAGTTTTTGATTCCCACCATTCTTTATCTTTGGGGAGATTGTTGGTTGCATCATATAACTCTAATAAATGTTCAAAAATTTCTTCGTTACCTTGAAATTGTTCTTTCAAGCTACCAATGGCCCCCTCTGCTTGTTTAATTTGATTGGAAGACAAAGATTTTTTATTCTCAATATTTACTTGGATCAGGTTTTGATCTTCTGAGGATAAATTGTGAGCAACATTTTTAATGTTTGGAGGGCTAGAAGGTCCCAATTTATTGATCGTTAACTCTACTGGAATTCCATCTAATGTAGTCTTAATAACTCTTTTGTTTTGCATGATATCTCCTTTCCCATTAATTCCTTTATCAAAACAAAAAATCCTCTATTTTTTAGTCCAATTGACTACTTAAATGTCTTCGGATATCTTGTACTTTTTCTTTTAAACCTTTTTGTTGATCTAAAATTTGTGTCATTCTCATAGTAATGTCTTTGACTAAAAAAGCAATAGTTCCATTATATACATTGGTTCCATTAATATTGATCCAACGACCATTCTTTAACATTAAATTGCAATCTCTAGCTTCTTTACTTTCTACAATTTCTTTAATTAAATTATTATATGGGTTTAAAAAATCTTCGTGGATATTTTGTATGAAGATTTCTTGAGATTGTGGAATAATCTTATCATAGAGTTCGTTTTTCCCAACAATTAATCCTTCATCATTAACAACAAGCATTGCAGTTTTTGTTTGATCAATTAAATCTATATATGTAGAGTTTAACTTTTCAAATTTACTAGAGACTTGTTCTCTATATTTTTTTTCTTCTTCCAGCATCCTTTTAGATGTATAAAGTTCATCAAATATTTTTAGTTTTTGAGTGACAATAAAATGTTCTGAGAGTCCTTTAGGCTTTTCAATATAATCAATTATGCCTTTTTCATAGCATTCTTTTAAAAAATTTTTTTCTGGAGAAACAACTGTCAATATAATTAAAGGGATATTAAGATTTAAATTTGATATTTTTTCTGCGATAAATTGCCCATCAATTTTGGGCATATGTAAGTCAATTAAAATTGCAACAATGTGAGGAGTTTTTTTAATATATTTTATAGCTGATTCCGCTTCATTAAAAAGAGAAATAGAAAGGTCGGTATGAACTTCTAAATAATCCAATAAGGATTCTAGAGATGCTTTGTTGTCGTCAATAAAAACAATTTCATTCTTCATTTTTTTAATTATTTGATATTTGATTATGTTCGATCCAAAAATCATAAATACTAGAAATAGCTTTTTTAAATTTTTTAATCCCCATAGGCTTTGTAACAAAAGAATTGCTGCCTAATAAATAAGTTTTTTTAATTTCATCTGGATCACTAGAGGTTGAAAAAATTACAACTGGTATATTTTTTGTTTTTTTAGACTTTTTAAGTCTCGACAAAACTTCATCTCCTTTCATTTTAGGCAAATTTAAATCTAATAATATAATTTTAATTCTGTTGGGATGTGTAATGGCATATTCAATAGCTTCTTCTCCGTTTTTAATAAAATGAATATAATCTTCTTTTTTTATTTCATTCAAACATGATTGAATTAAATCTATTTCTGCCTGATTGTCTTCTATCACTAAAATTTCCATAATTTTTTTGCTCTTTTTTTATTCTTAATTTATCAAACAAAATCCTTTAAAGTGAACATAAAACAAGAACCAGGTTCATTTTGATTTTTCTCAACCCAAATATTTTCTTTATAAAAATCTATTGTTTTTTTACAAATAGCCAAACCGATACCAGTTCCTTCGTTTTGAGAATCTAGTCTAAAAAAGATTTCGAATATTTTTTCATCATATTCTAGATCAATTCCTTTCCCATTGTCTTTAATTTTAAATAAAAACTTATTGTCTTTTTTTTCGCAAGATATTCTTATTACAGGAGGATTACCTCCATATTTCAAAGCATTATGAATTAAATTAAAAAACACTTGTTCTATTTTAATTTTATGAATATTTAATATAGGAAAATCATCAGGATTTTCAATTACAATTTCTCCGTTTTTTTTGTTTTTCAATCTATCTAGTTTGTGGATAGTTCCTTGTACGATTTCCAATATTTCAACAGGATATGTTTCTTCATTACTTTTGTCTGCTCTTGAAAATCTTAACAAATCTTGAACCAATTGTATCGCATGTTCCGATCCTCCTTTGATAAAATTTAAATACTTTTTCTGGTCGGGAAGTAAATTTGATTTAGATAAAGATTCCTCTAATAATTCAGAATAATTGTAAATTTGTCTAAGAGGTTCTTGCAAATCATGAGATGCAATTGAAACAAATTGAGACAATTCTTTTAACATAACATCTTTTTTGGCTTCTTCGTCTTTTTGCTTAGAAATATCAATAACAGTATATAAAATTTCTTGCACATCATCTACAATATTTTGTATTTCAACGAATTTTGTTAATCCCCATATTTCTTTCCCATCGTCACTAACGTATTTAATTTCAATTCCTTGATTTTTAAATTCCTCTTTATTAAAATAAACATTATGAATGTCAAATTCTTTTTCAAGATTTTGCATTTTATTCTCTGAAGCAAATCCTATGAAAAAATCACGAAAATTTCTGCCAATTATTTGTTCTTCTGAACGATTAAAAAACTCAGTTGTTGCTTTGTTAATTTTTTTAATCAATCCTTCCGTATCTACAATTATTTTACATGCTGGAGAATTATCAAATAAAGCTTTAAATTTATATCTCTCTTCTTCATATAAAATCTTGTTCACTTTATATGGATTAATGTTCCTAAAAATTCCTATTATTCTGTAAGTATCTTTGTAGTAGAACATATAAGATATACAACGAAACCATTTCTTGCCAGAACTAGTATTAAAAATAAATTCACTTTCAAAATATGATTTTCTTTTAGCTATATAACTATTAAATTTTTCTTTTACAATATCTTTGAAAGCTTCATCAACTTTGGAGAAAAATTGATCCCAATAATTTTCACCAAAATCTTTAAAAATTTCTTCTTTTGACAATCCAAATGTTTTTTCTAAATTTTGCCAACTTTCACTTTTAACTTCATCTTCATAGGATAAAGCAATATCAAATGAAACCCCATCAATAACATTTTCTATGATTTCATGAGCAAGATTCATTTTTTCAAATGATTCTTGAATTCGCTTGAAATTAGTTATATCTGTGTATGTCCCTATCATTCTAATAGGTTTATCATTATACCATTGAATCACTTTCCCCCTAAAAATAAACCATTTTGTTTCTCCACTAAAATGCAAAAAACGAACGGGTACAGAAAGTTCATACTTACCTTTTGTTTTTATATGCTTATCATATTCTTTCTTAAAAAAACTTAAGTCTTTTTTGTCTATTAATTTTTGCCAATCATGGAAATGGTCTTTCTTAGATAAAGGATCATATCCTAAAGTTCTCCAAAATTTAGGACTTATATATTGACAATTATTTTGAATTAACCAATCGAACCAACCATCAGTAATTAAGTCCCCTGTATGATGAAATACATTAATATCCATACTATTCGTTTCCATAGTTTATGTTTCTATCAAAACGAACAAAATCCCTTTTAAGAGGGGAATACCATTAACTTTAAATTTTTAGAATAAAAACAGTTAACTTTTTGGCTTGAAGTAATAAATTTAGCTAAGGTAATCGCAGCAATAGAAGTCAAACCCATAATGAAAGGTCTAGCAATAGACCTTTCACAAACGTCAATTTCTTCATCTTTTTCATCATGAATCAAAGCTTCATATGATTCATTCCATTCGATTGTGCCTGTCAAAGATCCACTAAAACCAATATGGGCAATATGTAACTCTTTCGGAGCTTCAAGGAAAATATTTCTACTTTTTGCATTATCAAAACAATCTAACACAAGAGTTTTGTCTAAATCTTGTGCCAAATCAACCACTTGAGAAACAGAATTAATTCGTTCTTTAACTGTTTTGACTTTAACATTACCCTTTGCCATTTTTGCAATTCTTTGAAGAGCTTGTACTTTAGGTCTGTTTAAATCAGCTTTTGTATAAGGTTGGGTCCCAACAGAATAATTTCTATTTTCAACCTTGTCATCATCAATCAAAGTATATTCCAAATCAGGGAATGAGTACAAAAGATGCATAAAAGTATTAGACCCAGCAGCTCCACATCCACAAACAATAATACGATTTATTTTAGGTTCTTCCATTGTTTTGTCCTTTATAAATATTCATCATCAAAAAGAGTCCCATTCAACATATATAATTTTTCTAGAAAACTCAAGAACAGAATAATTATTTAGATGACTCATTTTTTATTTAGATCACTAGTTTTATTAATCATAGATTTACACTCCTTTCCAATTTTCGGCAACTTCCATATATAGTTGCATATGTTTTTGAGAGGTTTTCATAGCCTCATCTATTAATTCATCTTTTGTGAATTTTGTATTCCCAGTTCCCTTATAAATAAGTTTTGATTGACAATGCCCATTAGAAGCAGCATGCATCCACCAATTGGCTTGCATTTCATGAAATTTGAGTTGTTGTTCTTTATTCATCAATAATTCCCATTTTTATAAGTTGCCTTTCAATTTTTTCAGACCCTTCATCTCCCATTAAACCTTCTTGGCACATAGTATCTCTTAAATAAAGATACATGTCAAGGAGTAGTTTTCTATATTGATCTTCAGTAACTTTGGGCTTTTTAACGTTAACATCTTCATAATTTTTAATTAAATCCGTAGAATTTTCATTTACAGTTTCCATTATATCAACAGAAGTTTTTTTTGAGGGAGAAAATTCTTTCAAAACATTTTGTCGTTTAAAGAATTCTCTAGTTTGCATGAGAGCTTTGCCTAAAAGATTTGATCCTTTCCATTGACTTTCTTCCAAAATATAAGGGTGATCGATATCCATTCCTATTCCCCAAATTTTGTCCCAAGGGGCTGCTTCAACAAGAGTTTTATTCTTGGTATCAAGCAAAAGCTTTTTCAAATCTTCATTTTGAGAAAATTTCTCAATATTAATTTTTGTAACAATTTCAAATTTTTTCTCATCCCAAATCTTTTGGTCGAAATTCTTGACCCTTCTCCCTATTTTTTTTTGATTATTAGCATTGGTTGTAGAGAGAATCCCTTTGATTGCATCATAATCTCCGAAAAGAGCCGCTTTATGAACCATCATGGCTTGTTCTGCACAGTTTACTTGCACAGAGGGCATTCCGTTATCAAAACGAGTAACAAAAAAACATTCTTGTCCCCTGAATGATCCATACCATTGAGACAAAAAACTTTTAGTAAAAAAGATATATTTGTCATTATAGTGGTATTTTAAATTTGCATCATAAATTAATTCTGACATATTTTATTCCTTATGTATTTTATGACAAGAACAACTACAAGTATTTCTGCCATGTATTCCAAGTCTTTTTCTTTTCTTTCTCGAAAATAAATTACAAATCACCCAAAATACAGAAAGAATTGCAAAAATTGCAATTTCAATTATTCCCCCACAAACACAAGCTAAAAATGGTTCAAACATTGTTTTCCCCCTTTTCAAATAAAATTTCAAAACAAATAGGGCATAAGTCAATTTTAGGGGGTGATGGATCTTTTTCAGTTTTCTTTTCTATAAAATTCGTTTCTATAAAATCATCTATTGTCACAGGTTCTGTAGGTCGATGACTAGGAGAATGATTTAAAAAGCCATCTAAAGAATGCCATTTGCCATCTTCCGCTTTATAGATGTCCATTTTCATGATAATATTATACTCAATTCAAATAATAAGTCAACAAAAAACCCTAGAATTTAATCTAGGGCTAAAATTGATGGCGGAAGATGGATTCGAACCATCACGATGCTTGTTAGTGCTTCAGAAAGGATTTATTATTAGACAAATCTAAGTTAGACCACTTTATAAGTTTTTGCTTAATTATGAGTTAAGTGCTCTACCAATTGAGCTATTCCGCCGTATTATATTTTCAAAAGAACAAGAAATAAACTTGGTTTAACCTAGAAACTTAATTTTAATTTAGCTTCTTTTCTAAGCCAAATCTATTTCTCAAAATTGGTGGGGGAAGAAGGATTCGAACCTTCAGTATGCTTGTTAGTGTTTCAGAGAGGATTTGATATTAGTCAAATCTAAGTTAGACCACTTTATAAGTTTAAATGTCTTAATTACAATAAGATGCGTTTACCGTTTCGCCATTCCCCCAATTTAAAAGGGAGGTTGATCTAAGTGATGCGACTTTTTATGGTGCATTTAGAAGGACTTGAACCTTCGACATTTATCTCCTCAAGATAACGATCTTCCAACTGATCTATAAGTGCTTGTTAGTCTACAATAGAGGATCAACCGTATCAATTTATTTTAGTTTTTCTAAAATATTGAACTAAATTTTTTAAAGAACGTAGGACTCATGCTTTCGCTGCCTATAACATCGTTTGTTATGTAATCAATATACGGGGTTTTTTGAAATATGCAAATAAAAAAATCATTTTTTTTCGTCTATATTTTTAAATATATGGACAATAACATCCACTGTCCATCCATTCCCTAACATTTTCCTTGCCTGATTAAAACTACTGACTTTAAAATAATCATCGGGAACAGTTTGTAATCTGCATAATTCTTTCAAAGTGTAATGACGATAAGGCAATTCTCTTTTATAAACATCTAAATATCTCCCCTCAGGCAAACTAGTTAAAACATTATCTTTTTGAGCGGTAGTTAAGCAGTTAGACTTATTCAAGTTTGCTTCTCGAACTTCCAAACATTGTTTAATTGGGAGATTCGTATTACTATCTTGTCTTTTGCCATCTTCATTCAATCTTCTTCCCACAATAGAGGCATTTTTAATATATCTCCCTCTAATTGCAGCAAGATTGGATATAAAAGGATTTTCCAAGATGTCAACCAAATTAATCCCTTTATCTTGAGGTTGTTTGACTTCAGGAATGTTCGTCCAATATAAACGTCTCCTGTTTTGGGCGGAAACCAAGCTAGAATTTATTTTAATTGGTTTTACGCCCAAGGTATCAGTAATGACTTTCTCCCATTTAGAGGCCATCACAACGTTTTCCAATAGAAAATAAATGTTTGGATTATGTTTTTGTAATTCTTTCAAGATTCGAACATATTCCCAAAACAGATAGGAATGTCCCTTGAACTGAAAATTCTCACTCTTGAGTTCCAAGTATCTTTCTAGGGTGAGAATTTCCTCGTTGACATTTGAAACCATGCCTTCTTGTTTTCCTGAAAAAGAAAAAGACTGACAAGGACTCCCCCCAATTAATAAATCTATTGGTAAATATTTTAAGGGATCAACATCTCTGACATCACCAATATGAATCGTATTGGGGAAATTTGCTTCTGTTTCTTTTATTGCATGCTTATCTATTTCAGAAGCAAAATAATTGTCGATTTTAAGTCCCAATCTATTTAGCGCAATTTGACCACATGACATCCCATCAAATAAACTAAGAATGTTCATTTTAAACAACTATCTCTAGAAACTTTTTTTAGTGTTTTCCCATCCAATTCAGTTGAACAATCTTCACAAGGCCAATCATTCCCACAATTACCACATCTGCCAGTTTGAGGACAACGAATTCCTGGATGATGAGCCATGTTGCGATAATAACCACATTCGCAACAACCATATTCCTCTCGCAAGTATTCTCGATACATCTGTTGATCGTAAATCCTACTCATATTTCAATCTTGTTTTGCGTTCAAGTTTTCGCAACAATCTTGCTAATTGTTGAGCTCTCCATATTCTAAATGATGAGGCCAAAGCCTAGTTCTGTGTCCGGGGCTTGTTTGGCAAAGGACGGTATCTTCACCACCCTTTTTACCTTTGATTCTGTCTGTGATAAGTACACTTATTTTACTATATTCTGGTCTAAATCTTATTTCAACCACATCTCCTGGAACAAGTTTATCGTGACGCGCTTGTATCCGTTTTATTTCTTTCAGCTCTTCTTCTGTGAAATCCCTCATTTTACCAAATCCATTATTTTTTGCATTTTATTCATTACTTATTTCTTCAAATTCTTCTTTAGTTATTTCTATAAGTTCACAACCAGGATCTTGTTCCAATATATATTCTTTATCTTGGGGAGTTTTAATGTTGCAACTTCCTATATCTGCTTTTATTCTAGGAGAATATATTCTATAATATTTATAAGGCAAAAGATTTTCATAAATAATTTCCCAATCTTCTTCAGGGTCAAAACCTGCTTTATCGTCTAAAAGAACATTGAAATATAACTTTCTGCTATAATCCCCATACTCTGTATTTTTTGCTTCGGGATTTTCATTAAAAAAGTGGAAATTAATTCCGTCTTTTTTCATTAATTCCAAAATATATTTAATATTTTGTTCATGGGAACAAGTATACAAAATTAATTTTACATGAGGAATTGTGCTAAGAAGTTGCAAGGATTCTTTAGCAAAAGGATAATAATGAATTGACAAATCATCACTAGAATAATTTTGATTGGACGAAATTGTACCATGCAAATCAATCGCCCAATAAAGAGAATCCCAACCTCTTTCTTCAAATTGAGATGTTGCTTTGCGAATTGCTTTTATGACACTCATTTTTCTCCTTGGGCGTTTGGTTCTTTTTTCACAAACTCCCAACTCTCTGAAACTTTTTTCCCTTTAAAGTTGTACCCATATTCTTTTTGAAAAATAACATTTTCTAAAGGTCTCCCTCCCCATTTTTTTGAAACTCCATCTTCTGAAACATAAAGAGTTTTCATTTCTTCCGCAATATATTTTTTGGAAATAATTAGAGAATATTCTTCAGATAAAGTTCTTTCTTTAATACCCATATGTATAGTAACCCATATACATATACTAATAAATATGCAAAAAACAGCAACGGCTGTCCAAAAATCTGAAACTCTATTATCATTTTGACCACAAAAATGAGTTGACAAACAAAATACTAGCATTCCAAGAACTATAAAAATCCAAAACCACAACATAATTATCTCCTTGTTTTATAAATATAAAAACCCTCATTCTCATAATCTTGCAATAGATTAACTAAAGAAGAGGCAGAATGTTTTTGATCTTCTCCACTTACACAAAATCCCGCTTCCAAAACTTTATAGTCTAGAGAGAAAAAAGAATTAATAGAATACCCCATGCATTTCCACACCACTTCAAAACCAGTGTTTTTCACTTTAACAGATGAAACAGAAGCATTGCATTGCTCAAAGACATACTTGAAATATTCTTCGGGTTCTTTGACTTTGTTCTTTTCAATTTCTTGGATTAAATCAGCAAATAAGAATGTATACACTATTCTTGCTTCAGGACTAATTCCTTTAATATCATCTAAAGGATTTCCAATGATTTCTTTTTTTTTCCTCCATTTCCTCAAAAAACAATTTTAAATCTAGCAAAGCATAGGAATTTTGAGTTATTAAAGTTTGGAAAAAATAATATTGCCCCTTGATTTTAATAACTTCAATTTCTTCAAAATTTTCGAAAGATGGATTTAACACTTTAATTGGAATGTTATATTTTACAGGGTTTTTGGGGATAAATCCATCTTTGTAAGATACCCCTTGTAAAATTTCAACCTTGGATGCTTTTTTGAAAAAGCTTCTAGCTTCTTCAATGTCTGCAATTTGTAAAGTAGACATAAAATCATCTTCGTTCATATTTAAGAAATAAACTCCACTCTCCACTTCTTCGTCAAGAGGAGTATTCATTCTGTTCGAAACAAAACGATTGTTATATACAATGCCAAATACTTTACTCAAAATTTAATCTCTTTTTTTATAGTAAAATTCCGTTTTTATGCTCGCATAGTATCAGGTTGTTCATTCTTTGTCAAATGCCAATTATGACAAATAGAACATTTGTAAGGCCATAAATGTTCTTGAACCCCATGCCATTCTCTTAATCTTTTGGCGGTATCCCAAGCTTCAAATTCAGAATTGTATTTTTTCTTTCTTGTACATTTGTGATATCGGTATTGTTGGCGATCTATCTGTTTTTGTCGCCTTTTTCTTTTAGAAATTTTATGACTCATTGTTTTAACTTATATTTATATGTGTTCCAAGAGATTCTTCTTTTTCTTCTTTATCAACCACAACTTGTTCATCATCATCCGAAAAATTGACCCATTTGATTGAATTTTTAAGCATTTTAGAATGATTTAAACTGTTCAATACGTCTTTAAATTCTTTGTCAGATTTTGGAGTCCCTTGAGAAAAATATAACATTGATTCTTGCAATAAACGTAGAGGTTTGTTAACCACTAAATTTATTGTAATACTATCGTTTACAATAGTCTTTTTGTTAATTCTCTCAATTTTATTGTAGACTAAATAATCTAGATTTTCGGGAAAAATATAAAAATGTATATCTTTACCCAATGCCATACTCCAAGCTTGAACCAATTTGCGATCTATAGAAGACATTCCCGTTACCCCAGGGGGGTGGGTATGAATCATAGTGATGGATTGAAATTGAGAAAGTATAAGCAATTCCCATACTTTCTCAAAATCAAATTTTACTTTGCCCCATTGGTTATCGGTTTTGAAAGAGAAAAAACCATGTTCTTGAGTGTATAAGACACAAACTTCTCTTACAAAATCATGTCGAAAACTTTGAGTCAAAATATCAATGTAATTTGTCATTACTTCGAAGGAATAGAATCCCACCAATGAGGTTTAGAAGGAAGTTTTGCATCCATGATTTCATCAATGATTGCTAATTGACCTTTCATTGCATTGCTTACACTTTGAGAAATTAAAGCGGATTGAGTCAATGTTTCAGGCTTAATAACTGAAACAGGAATTCCAACATTAATCAAACCATCATGCAAAGCAGAAAGATTCCTCGCAGTTCTATTTTCACTATAATCAACAATAATGGCAGCTTTGGGTTTTTTGTATGCAGGGTTTGCTTTATGAATATCATTGATTCTTTTATTAATTGCTCCTCCATTATGACCTTGATCAGTAATATACACATCAACTTCAGCGCCAAATTTTCTTGCATTTTCGTATAATGCGATGCAATCAGTCATGCCTCCCGCTCTTTCTCCATACAATGCAGCATGAAAATCTTCCTTAGTGAACCCATTAGGAAGTTTCTTTATTCTTCCTGTTCCATTAAACAACCCCCAATTGAAATTGTTCTTAGGATCATCTACACATTCCGCAATTAAAGAGGCATTATTCTTTGCAAAATCAATTGCATGATTCATAGAAGAACTTGCATCAATATGGAGGAAGATTTTTCCAATACCAGAAGTTTTTGCTTGTTCCTTTCTCTTGGAAGAACGAATTTGAGCAATTTCTTTCTTGTCTTCTTCATCCGCATCCACAAATGCCTCATCCATTCTGTCTACAACAGTGGTAACAGTTTTTAAGTTTTTCTTAAAAAGATCATTGATTGCTTTTACATCCATAAATCCATTTTCAGTAAACCATTTTTGTACAATAACAGTTTGGTTTCCGGAAAGATTACCGAGAATTGCTTTCGCAACTTTTGCAGTAACTTTGTTTTTGGGGATTAAAGACAATGCAACTAATCCTCCAATGTTTTGTTCTTCAATAGTCTCAGCAATTTCTTTGGAAGTCATAGTTTTGAAATTAGGATATAAAGAATCCCCCTCTCTTGTTCTTCCATCTTTTTGTTTCCACCCAAATACTTGTACAACATCGTCAGAAGGACCAATGCGTAAAAGTCTATACATATCTTCAATTTTGTTGACATTACCACTTTTTTTCAAAGATTCAAGAGCAGAAATGTTATTCTCTCTGAATCTAAGGTATTTCCCTCCCGCTTTTTTGAGAAAAGTCGGGAAGTGATAAGCTTCATTTAAAACTCCATTAACACCAAATTTCTTCCTTGCCAACTGAATAACCCTTAAAGCCAAATGGGGAGGAAGTTCTTGCAAGGCATAAGCACTGTACTTTCTTAAGTTAGGTTTGTTCTTTTTAGAACCTGGGAAGAAAGGTGTTCCATCTGCATCATTTAATGCATTAAAAAATACACAAAGAACCTTTAAGTCTTTATGGTCTTGCTTCATTGCCCATGCTGTAAGCTGACACATAAAAAGAGGATCATTGACTGCAAGATCAGCAAAAATTTCCGCTAACATCATAAATTTATCTTCTTGCAACTTACCTTTTGAATAAACATGGGTACAAGCAGAAGTAATAAATCCATAAATACTTAATCTTTTGTCATCTGAGTATTCTTGAATTGCGTTGTTTTCGTTCATATTTTTGCCTTTATTTTTTGAATGTTTTTGTTTTTCTTTGTTTAATGCGAGCTAATCATAAGGATAAGAAACCTGCAACGGATTTTGGATAAACAAAGATGGAATTTACATCGATAGATTTATTGACGGTGTAGTAAGATTCGAAAGAAGCAACCTCATCTTCACTTAATTCTTCTGAAATCATAGCTTTTGCCCTTTCAATGATTTCTTCTCTACTGGAATCAATTGTTAAACCAGCATTAGACAACCCCATTCTATAGGTGTTGCCTTCGTAGGTCACAATAACGTGATCCTTTAATTCATTTTCGTTGTCTGAAATTAAATCAGTATCGATATCTATAATGTTGTCATTCACTTTTTTATTCCTTTGTTTCTGTTAATAGCCAATATATCAGATTATTCTAACTTATCAAGAAAAAACTTTATTTATTTTTAGAATCAACATGAATCAAACAGAAATTTAACCAATTTTTGTAAAAATATTTCATTTTTATTTTTTTTGTAAAAACCGTTTAAAGTTTAGTTGATTTCAATTTCCCAAGTTTCATTAGGAAATGTTTTTTTAATTAAATTATTATTAGAATCATATTTATAAATATTACCATTAGGTAATGTTTCTTTAATTAAATTATTATTAGAATCATATTCATATTTATGAATACTACCATTAGGATATATTTGTTTAATTAAATTATTATTTTTATCATATTTATATGTATAAACATTGCCATTAGGATATATTATTTTAATTAAATTACTATTTTTATCATATTCAAATTTATAAATATTGCCATTAGGATATATTATTTTAATTAAATTACTATTTTTATCATATTCAAATTTCTGAATATCTCCATTAGAATACATTTCTTTTATTTTATTATTATTTTTATCATATCTATATTTATGAACACCACCATTAGGATATATTATTTTAATTAAATTACTATTTTTATCATATTCATATTTATAAATATTGCCATTAGGATATATTATTTTAATTAAATTATTGTTAGAATCATATTTATATTCATAAATATCACCATTAGGCAATATTCTTTTAATCATATTGTTATTTTTATCTAAAGTAATTCCTAATAATTCTTCATATTCTTTAGGATCTATAATTCTAATTACTTTTAATTTGTCAGTAACTTCTTTTTCTTCAGAATTTCCTTTTATATCTCCTAACAC
>Ga0194138_10000098_pt1 | contig 42391 bp, 40 predicted proteins | sample TARM_MetaG_T2_14_FD_134022 | JGI IMG/M metagenome (GOLD analysis project Ga0194138, IMG submission 134022) | Freshwater microbial communities from Pennsylvania, USA, analyzing microbe dynamics in response to fracking - TARM_MetaG_T2_14 (version 2) | ecosystem: Environmental > Aquatic >...
GAACGTTATCTGTCTATTAAGTAAATATTTAAAGCGATTCCTATTTTTAAAGGAATCGCTTTTTGTTATAATAGACTGAGAAAGTAGTGATACGATGAAAAAAATAGTGTATGTTTTTCAAAAAACGCCGAATGAATCCTTAAAAAGTTTATTTAAAGCATTGCATCAAGATATCAAATTGATCACACTGACAAAGCAGCTTTTTAAAATAACCTATCATGAATGTGTTGAGGATGAACCCCTAGATTATGAAGCGATTAGAAGCCTCATTTTAACAGATTTTCAAGAAGACTTAATCATTTTTGAAACTTATGAACGAAGCTTATCATTTTTAGATGAAGAGAGTCTTATACACTTTATTCAGTCTCTTCCTTATAACACTTACGATTTAATGGATTTAATCAAATACATGATTAAAAGAAATGTGACACACCTTGAGAGTATTAAGAAAAAACTTGCATCTATTTTAGGTCAAGAAATGATTGACACACTCTTAGCGCTAGCTAGTCACAATATGAATATATCGATTGCCGCAAAACATTTGTACCTACATAGAAACACCATGCATTACAGAATTGATAAGGTGATTGAAAAAACAGGTATTGATGTTAAAACCTTTCAAGGATTAGCGATTTTTTACCTGTTATTTGGGTAATTTTGTGCACTATGCATAGTGCATTTAAAGACAGTATCAATTATAATGGAAACAATGAAAAAGGAGAGATTTAAATGGCAGAGTTAAAATTTAGAGATATTAATAAAGTATACGACAATGGTGTACAAGCAGTTTTCGATTTCAACTTAGATGTAAAAGACAAAGAATTTATCGTTTTTGTTGGACCATCAGGGTGTGGGAAATCAACGACTTTAAGAATGGTTGCAGGGCTTGAAGAGATTACATCGGGTGAATTATACATCGATGATAAACTTGTTAATGATACAGCCCCAAAAGACCGTAATATTGCGATGGTTTTCCAATCATATGCACTCTATCCACATATGACGGTTTATGATAATATGGCATTCGGATTAAAATTACGTAAAATGCCTAAAGATGAGATTGAACGCCGTGTAAAAAATGCAGCGGATATCTTAGGACTTGATGAGTATTTAGACCGTAAACCAAAAGCCTTATCAGGTGGACAGCGTCAACGTGTGGCACTTGGACGTGCGATTGTACGTGATGCAAAAGTATTCTTAATGGATGAGCCACTTTCAAACTTAGATGCTAAGTTACGTGTTCAAATGCGTGCTGAAATCATTAAATTACATGAACGTATTGAAACTACGACAATTTATGTTACCCATGACCAAATTGAAGCGATGACAATGGCGAGTAGAATCGTTGTTATGAAAGATGGATATATCCAACAAGTTGGAGCACCTAAAGATATCTATGATAATCCAGCTAATGTATTCGTTGGTGGATTTATCGGAACACCAGCGATGAACTTCGTCTACGGTAAAATTGATCCTAAAGGATACTTTATCAGTGAAGGATTAAAAGTAGAAGTGCCAAAAGCTAAAATCGAATTATTAAAAGAAAAAGGCTATGAAGGTAAAGAAGTCATTATGGGAATTCGTCCTGAAGATATCCATGATGATAATATTGTTTTAGAAACTTATCCTAACTCACAAGTGAAGTTTAAAGTGGATGTTGCTGAGTTACTCGGTGCAGAAACCAATATTTATGCTAAAGTTGGAAACCATGATGTTATTGCGCGTGTTGATGCGCGTGCTGATATTAACATTGGCGATGATATTACCTTAGCGTTTGATATGAACAAAGTTCACTTCTTCGATATGGATAGTGAAGAACGTATTAAATAATACATAATATTAAAAAGTGATAATAATTTATCACTTTTTTTATGCAATTGACTTTTATCAATATGACAATTTGTTATAATAGGGCATGGAAGTGATAAAATGAATACAGAACGCAGTGAAATGTTTGGCTCAATGAATGTAAAAAAACTATTAATCAAACTTGCTGTTCCTGCAACACTTGCCATGATTTTTAATGCGCTATATAACCTAGTTGATACAATCTTTATCGCCTGGGGCGCAGGCGAAATTGCAATTGGTGCATTAAGTATTGCATACCCTATTCAAATGATTGTACTGGCACTTGGTGCTGGGATTGGGGTAGGGAGTAGTAGTGTCTTCTCACGTGCTTATGGACGTGGGGATGAGAAGACCATGCGACGAGTTGTCAACACTGCTTTAATGATGAATTTTCTTTTAGCAGCGTTTGTAAGTATAGCTACCTTTATATTTTTGGACCCAATTTTAAATTTATTTGGTGCAAGTCCATCAAATTATGCTTATGCGAAAAGTTATTTACAAATTATTTTAATTGCCTTAATTCCATTTAGTTTATCGATTACGCTAAATAATCTAACCCGTGCAGAAGGTAGACCTAAAATTGCAATGAAAGCCTTAATTATTGGGGCAGTAATCAATATTATTTTAGACCCTTTATTTATTTTTGATTTTGGTCTTGGACTTGGTGTAGCAGGTGCGGCTTATGCTACAGCAATTGCTAAGAGTGCACAATTTGTGTATATCATGGTCAAAGGGCTAAGTAAAGATTCATCGCTCATCATTGATCTAAAAACGATTTATAAAGTCGATCTTAAAATTTTTAAAGAAGTGGTTGCTGTTGGAATACCAACCTTTGTTAGGCAATCGCTTGGTGCATTACTCATCATTGTTGTCAATAACTTGATTAATAAATACGCCCCTGCAGACCCCGCCATTTATATTTCTATCTATGGTGTTATTAACCGGTTAATTAGATTTACACTCATGCCTGGGTTTGGACTAGTACAAGGATTAGTTCCGATTGTCGGGTTTAATTTTGGCGCGCAATTTTTCAAACGACTTCATGATGTGATAGCCTATGCTTCAAAGCTATTATTGATATATTTTGCCTCAACAACCGTCCTGGTATTATTATTCGCAGAATATTTCTTTATGATCTTTTCCCCAGAATCAGATCCGTTTTTTATTGCTGAGGGTGCTAAGGCGTTTAGGATGGTCTCATTAGGCTTTGGATTTATTACATTCCAGGTCATATTATCTGGGGTCTATCAAGCGATGGGTTACCCGATTCGAGCATTCTTTGTTGCACTTTCGCGACGATTTATTCTTTATATTCCAATTGCCTTTTTATTATCATGGTTAATCGGGATTGATGGAATTTGGTTAACATTCTTCTTAGCGGATACGATTGCAGGATTATTATCGTTTGTTGTTTACTATTTTGAGATGAAAGAATTAAAAACTAAAATTGTTGAAAAGGGTGTTTAGCACCCTTTTTTTAGGAGGCAGTCATGAACTATATTAAAAACACACCACTAGGAACACTGTTCCATGAAAACAAAAAAGAATCATATCATAAAAAGAGCATAAAAGCAGTTTTAAACGACTTGTTGTTACCCGCTTTAACAACTTATGAAGGAAGAATTGAAGCGACTAAACGGCGTTTTAATATGTCACATAATGTCCCGCTTTTCATCAATGATTCGGTATGTCTTTTTCAAAGTCATCATTTAAAAGCGTATGATAATGTTGCAATCAATGCACTAAATGTTATAAGGGTAGAGGCTGTAAATCTTCAAACGAAAATTTATTTTAAAGACGGAACGACTCTTTTCATTAATAAGCCTTATCAAAAACTTTTAAAAAAATATCAAAAAACCCTAGATTTCATGAATAGACTTAAAAAAGAAGATATTTTCATTAATTCTGTCATTTGAAAGCATTTTCTTAAAGGTAAAACGCTTTCATCCTTGGCTATTCATAGATTTTAAGTGGTTTATTTAGTATAATACGAGTGAGATTTTAATTATAAAGGAGATAAGAATAATGGCTAAGAAAACAGTACATGATTTAAATGTTACAGGAAAGACGGTATTAGTCCGTGTTGATTTTAACGTTCCTATTAAAGATGGTAAAATTACCGACGATAATCGTATTCGACAAGCATTACCTACTATTCAGTTATTACTTGAAAATAAAGGTAAGGTTGTATTATTTTCACATCTAGGTCGTGTTAAAACTGAAGAAGATAAAGCTGGTAAATCTTTAAAACCAGTGGCAGAGACACTTAGTAACTATTTAAATATTCCGGTAAAATTTGTGCCTGAAACAAGAGGGACAAAATTAGAAACTGAAATTGCTTCATTACAAGTTGGCGAAGTATTAATGGTTGAAAATACCCGTTTTGAAGATGTTGAGGGGAAAAAAGAATCGAAAAACGATCCTGGACTAGGAGAGTATTGGGCATCTTTAGGTGATGTTTTTGTCAATGATGCCTTCGGGACAGCACACCGTGCCCATGCATCAAATGTTGGGATTGCTTCAAACAGTAAAGAAGTCGCTGCAGGGCTTTTATTACAAAAAGAAATTGAATTTATTGGTGGGGCAATCGACAATCCAAACCGTCCATTCTTCGCAATTTTAGGTGGCGCAAAGGTTAGTGATAAAATCGGTGTCATTAAAAACTTATTGAAAAAAGCCGATAAAGTACTTATTGGTGGTGGTATGAGTTATACATTCATGAAAGCCCAAGGGTATGAAATCGGAAATAGCATTGTGGAAAATGATAAAATCGATCTTGCAAAAAGTTTACTTGAAGAAGCGAACGGGAAAATTGTTTTACCTGTAGATTTTAAACTGGTTAAAGAGTTTAGTAATGATGCTGAAATTCGCCTTGGCGGTATTGATGATATCTTACCAGATGAAGAAGGATTAGATGTTGGACCTAAAACATTAGAACTATTCAAATCAATTTTAAGTGATGCAAAAACAGTGGTATGGAACGGACCTGTTGGTGTCTTTGAAATGAGTAACTTTGCACAAGGAACATTTGGAATTTGTGAAGCACTTGCTAAATTAGATGATGCAACCACTATTATTGGTGGAGGCGATAGTGCTGCCGCAGCGATTCAAATGGGATTTGAAGACTCATTTAGTCACATCTCAACAGGTGGAGGCGCTAGTTTAGAATACCTTGAAGGAAAACCACTTCCTGGTGTTGACGCTGTTGATGAACTATAATGGAACCTAAAGATATTGGCGCTAAAATTAAAGCACTTCGACTTGAAAATGGTCTAACCCAACAAGAACTTGCCAATCGCTGTGAACTTACTAAGGGATTTATTTCCCAAATAGAACGTTACTTTACGAGTCCTTCAATTTCGACACTGTTTAACATTTTAGAAGTGTTGGGGACTAACCTAAGTGAATTCTTTAATGAAAATGAAGAGGATGTTTATGTGTTTACGCCTGAAGATTTTTACGAAAAACACGATGAAGAAAAATCACATACAGTCCGCTGGATTGTTCCTAATGCCCAAAAATACGAAATGGAACCAATCATCTTAGAACTTGAACCAGGTGGTGTGTCTGATGAAGATGAACCGCATTCAGGGGAAGAGTTTGGGTATGTATTAAAAGGCGAAATTATATTAAAAGTCGGGAAAAAACGTTATACTGTAAAAGAAGGCAATACTTTTTACTATATGACGAATAAAACACATAGTTTAGAAAATCATTCTAAACAAAAAGCGGTGGTCCTTTGGGTTAGTACACCGCCGATGTTTTAGAAGGGAGAGAACCGTATGAAAAAAGAATTAGTGATTAAAAACACTGCTGGATTGCATGCAGCATTAGCTGCAAAGCTTGTTCAACTTGCTTCAAGTTTTGATGTTGATGTTCGTCTTGAATATACTGATAAAGTTGTTGATGCAAAAAGCATCTTAGGCTTAATGAGTCTTGCTGTTCCAAGTGGAGAAAATATAACGGTAATTGCAGATGGTAAAGATGCAAATCTTGCCATTGAAGAGATTGAAAATTTATTAGGATAGGTGAAAACATGAGAAAACCAATGATCGCAGGAAACTGGAAAATGTTTAAAACAAGAGATGAGGCACTACAGTTTTTATACAGTGTCAATCTTGAAGTCCCAAACAAGGAATATGTTGACACAGTTGTATGTGCACAATCACCAGTACTTAGAGATCTTGTGAAACGTCAAGGGGATAATTTACGTATTGGCGCACAAAACATGCATGAAGAAACTGAAGGGGCCTTTACTGGTGAAGTCAGTGCAGCCTTACTTCAAAATATTGGCGTTGAATATGTTGTAATTGGGCATAGTGAACGTCGTCAATATTTTAATGAAACAAACTCGTCAGTCAATAAAAAACTTCATCAAGCATTTAGATATGGGTTAACCCCAATTGCATGTGTGGGTGAAGCGCTTGAAACAAGAGAAGCGAATGAAACAGATGCGTATGTTAAAAACCAAGTAGAAAAAGCGCTTGAAGGCCTAGGCAGTGAACAAGTTAAAGACCTTGTTATTGCTTATGAACCGATTTGGGCGATTGGAACAGGAAAAACTGCAACAAGCGAACAAGCGAACGAAACCATTGAAGGAATCCGTAAAACAGTAGAAGCATTATACGACAGTGAAACTGCCGATAGTGTAAGAATTCTTTATGGTGGTAGTGTAAAACCTGAAAATGTGGATGAATTACTATCAATGCCACATATTGATGGAGCCCTTGTTGGTGGTGCGAGTTTAAATCCAAAAAGCTACATCACACTTGTGAATGCAGCGTATAAAAAATAATGCATAAAATAAGCGTCTTTTGACGCTTTTTTTATGCGCAAAAAAAGGTATAAAAAAAGGCACACCGAAGTGTGCCAATTAATGATTATCTGTTGTAGAACTCAACAATTAAGTTTTCTTTAATTTCAGATAAGATTTCACTACGTTCAGGGAAGCGAGTGTAAGTGAATGCTTTTTTGTCTTCGTTGTAATCAACGAATCCTAAACGTTCAACTGCGCTTTCTAAATTATCAACAATGATTGATAGTTTTTCTGATTTTTCTTTTAAACTAATCGTTTGTCCTGGTGTAACACGGTAAGATGGAATATCAACTTTTTTACCATCAACTAAGAAATGTCCATGGTTTACAAATTGACGTGCTTGACGACGTGTTTTAGCATATCCAGCACGGAACACTAAATTGTCTAATCTTGATTCAAGTAAGAAAAGGAAGTTTTCCCCTTGAGGTCCAACAAGTTTTTTAGCTTCATTGAAAGTTTTTCTGAATTGTCTTTCGTTTACACCATAAGTGAAACGTACTTTTTGTTTTTCTTGAAGCTGTAATCCATACTCACTGATTTTGCTACGGCGTTGTCCGTGTTGTCCTGGTGGATATGGTCTTTTTCCTAATTCTTTTCCTGTTTCTGTTACTGAATACTTTAAGCGTCGTGAAATTTTCCAACTTGGTCCTGTATAACGAGCCATACGTATTCCTCCTTTTATTTTATTTTTTGCGTAAAAGAAGTATATAAACATTTTAAGGACAGAATGATTTTACACATTTCATCTCGGCAAGCAGAGAGTACTTTGAGGCCTATTTAATAAGGATCATTCAGCGATCTTAAAACAATTTACACAGCCGCCTTTATTACGCATGCGTTAGCATTATATAACAATTAACTTAACTTGTCAACAATAACTCTTACGACTGCCTCTAAATAGTGTTTGTCAGTCTCATCGAATCGGTTTTTTAGCGGTGCATCAATATCAAGTAATCCAAAAAGATTATTATCGATAACAATCGGTACGACAATTTCACTTTCACTGCGTGAATCACAAGCAATGTGTCCCTCAAATGCATGAACATCCTGAACCAGGATTGTTTCCTTGTTTTTTGCACTAACGCCGCAAACACCACGGCCAATCATAATCTCTGTGCATGCTGGAAGGCCTGCAAAGGGTGCTAAGTAAAGTTTATCATTTTCTAATTTGTAAAACCCGACCCAGTTAATATCATCCATGAAGTAATCAAGCATTGCACTAGCGTTTGATAGGGTTGTATACCATGGGTCTGTATCGTTTAAGTAAAAAGGTAATATTTCTAGTAATTGTTTGTATTGAGCTTCTTTAGTCGTCGCTTTTTCAACGGGAATAAACATTGGCAACACTCCTTCCTTAAAACATTACTAAAATTCCTTGGAAAAATCAATCCTTATGATAAAATAGATGTGATTTAGGAGTTGATACTATGTATGAACGCATATTAGTAAGATATGGCGATTTAACATTAAAAGGTAAAAACAAAAGAAAATTTGTAAAACACGCAGTCGCGTTAATAAAAGAAAAGGTTAATAATCTCTTTGTTAGTTATGAAAAAAACCATGATAGATTATATATTAAACTTAATGGCGAAGACCATCAAGCAATTATAGAAGGCCTTAATAAAGTCTCAGGATTACTTGGGTATTCCCTCGTCACCAAAACAGAAAAAGACATTGACATTATCGCCGAAAAAAGTTTAGAACTTGTAAAAGAAAAAGGCACATTTCCACGAAGTTTTAAAGTCGAAACCAAGCGTGCCGATAAAACTTATCCATTAGAATCATTAGAAATTTCAAAACAAGTCGCGGGTTATGTGCTTAAAAATACAGATCATTTAAGTGTCGATGTAAGAAATCCGCAAATGTTATTAAACATTGAAGTGAGAAATGATGGCGCGTATATCTTTCTTGATCGAATCCCTGGGATGGGTGGATTTCCTGTAGGTATTGCTGGGAAAGGCTTATTAATGATTAGTGGTGGCATCGATTCACCGGTTGCCGGCTTCTTAAGTATGAAACAAGGTGTCGAAATTGAAGTGATTCACTTTGAATCAACCCCACTAACCAGTATTGAGAGTGCTCAAAAAGTTGTTGATTTAACGAAGAAACTCGCAGTATTTGCCCCTAGGAATACGATTAAACTTCACATGGTACCTTTTAAGGCTTTACATGAAGCCTTAATCAAAAATATACCAGAAAGCTATAACATCACGATTATGAGACGAATGATGTACCGTATCGCCTCGCAATTTGCGATGCGCGATCACACCCCTGTTTTAATTAATGGTGAAAGTGTTGGTCAAGTTGCCTCTCAAACCTTAGAGAGTATGCATGTTGTGAACCATGTGACAACACTGCCCATCTTAAGACCCCTTGTTACCACAGATAAACATGACATTATTACCCTGGCCAAAAAAATAGGCACTTATGATATTTCAATCAAACCGTTTGAAGATTGTTGTACCGTTTATGTGCCAAAAGCCCCTGTTACTAATCCTAGAGTCATGTACGCAGAACGCTATGAACGCTTATTTGATTATAAAACCTTAATTAAAGAAGCACTAGACAATATTAAAACCTTAGACATTCATAAAGATACTGACCTTCATTTAGAATACGAAGGATTTACCGTATCAGAAGCCTTAGAAGAATAGAGGGATACAATGATTACATCGGTTAATAATGAAACAGTGAAAGACCTTGCTAAACTCAGTCAAAAAAAATACCGACAAAAACATCAACAGATGATTGTTGAGGGGATTCACTTAGTAGAAGAAGCTTTAAAAAACAATCTTGTCATCGATTTATATGCCACAAAAGCCTATGATCGCTTTAATAGTGTGACTTTAGTGAGTCCTCATGTCATGAAGAAAATTACAGAGGCAAAAAACCCACCAACCATTATTGCGCTTTGTAACATTCCTAAACCCGAACCGGTTGGCAATCAAGTCTTAATCTTAGAACACGTTCAAGACCCGGGCAATTTAGGCACGCTTTTAAGAAGTGCATTAGCCTTTGATTTTAAAACGGTTATTTTAGATGAATGTGTTGATTACTTAAATGCTAAGGTGATAAGAAGCACACAAGGTGCGCTCTTTAACTTGAATATTATTCAAAGTTCAGTGGCGGCTTTTCATGATGAATATCCTCATACATTATTATCCACACATGTTTCCAAAGAAAAACCCCTAAACGGTAAGCTTAAACATCCGTTTGCGCTTATTTTAGGAAACGAAGGGAAAGGTGTTCAAGAAGCAACCCTTAATCAATCAGATTACTGGTTAAATATTGAAACATCTTCAGTAGAATCATTAAATGTTAGTGTTGCAGGAAGTATTTTAATGTGTCAGCTTAGTGAACATGCTTTAAACCCACTTATCAAGGGTTAAGGGTTGCATCAACAGGCACTTTATGATAGAATATATTTGCATATGTGTTAGAGGAGTGGGTCGACGCCCACTCTTTTTCATGAAATAGCTTTGGAGGTGGAAACATGGATGCATTAAAACAGCGTCTTAAAGCAGAAATTGAATCAATCGGCTATTATTTATATGATATGCATATTCTTAATCGAGATGGTGAAAAAGTATTAAGTGTCGAGATAGAAAATGATACATACATTGATATTGATGACTGTGTTAAGGTCAGTCAACATATTAACCCAGTTCTAGACGAACTTGACCCTATTCAAGACCCTTATAGCTTAGAAGTGACTTCTTCAGGCGCAGAGAGACTTTTAAGAAATGAAGAAGAAATTAATAGAGCTAAAGGCAAATTTGTGTATGTTGAAACCTTCGAGCGTAGTATTGAGGGCACACTAGAAAGTATTACTGAAACATCACTTATTATTAAAGATAAACGCAATAGAACATCAACGATTTTGAAAGCAGACATAAACACTATCCGTCTAGCGATTCAATTTTAGGAGGAAAATCAAAAATGATTAGTAAACAATTTTTTGAAGCATTAGATTTAGTCGTCGCAGAACGCGGACTTGAAAAAGAGAAAGTCTTAGAAGTTTTTGAAAGAGGATTACTTAATGCTTATAAAAAAGCCTACACAAACAATGAAAATGCCCGTGTAGAATTTAACGAAGAGAAAAATGAAATTCAAATTTACGCTGATTATTTAGTTGTCGAAGATCCACAAGAAGCCGACGAAATCAGTTTAAAAGATGCAAGAGAAGATAGAAAAACCATCAAAATTGGTGAAACACTGACGCGAAAAATAACCCCAAAAGATTTTGGACGTATTGCCGCAGTTAGTGCCAAACAAATTCTTACACAAGGGTTAAAACAACTCGAACGTGAGAAAATTTACGAAATTTTCAAAGAACGTGAAAATGAAATGATTAACTCAGAAATCATTGCGATTAACAAGGATTTTGTAACCCTTGATCTTGGCCATAACTTAGAAACAAGTTTACCAAGAAAGGAACTATTAAAATCTGATGATGCACGTATTGGTTCAAAATTAAAAGTCTATATTACCAAAGTAGACATGACCACAAAAGGACCAAAAGTGTTTGTCTCAAGAAATGATAAAAATCTTGTTAAACGTTTAATTGAACAAGTTACCCCTGAAATTAATGATGGTACCGTTGAAATCATGGGACTTGCAAGAGATGCTGGAGACCGTAGTAAAGTTGCTGTTTATTCTCATGATAGCAACGTTGACCCTGTTGGATCTGTTGTTGGGTACAAAGGATCAAGAATTACTGAAGTCTTAGAAGCTTTACAGGGTGAGCGTGTGGATATTTATGAATGGGATAAAGATCCTATTAATCTTATCCGTAACGCGTTAGAACCTGCAAAAATTATAGCCATTAATCCAAATAAAAAAGAAAAATCTGCAGTGGTTATTGTTAAAGATAAAGACTTTACAAGTGCCATTGGTTCAAAAGGACAAAATGTTAGACTTGCAGCACAATCAAGTGGATGGAAAATTGATATTAAATCAATGAGCGATGCAAAAGAAATGGGTATAAATTACCGCCGAATCGATATTGACAATGAAGACTAAAAAAGTCCCTTTAAGAAAGTGTGTTGTAACACAAGAACGCCATCCAAAACAAGATTTGATTCGTGTTGTGATGAATAAAGAAAAAGAAGTGAGTATCGATTTAACAGGTAAAGCCCACGGGCGCGGCGCTTATGTTAAAAAAGATGCCACAGTAATCAAACAAGCTCAAAAACGTAAAGTATTAGAACGTACATTTTCACACCCTATCGATCCAAGCATTTATGATGCCCTCTTAGAGGCTATCAATGAGTGATCAAGCATTAAACATATTAGGACTTGCGATGCGTGCAGGTAAATGTATTGATGGAGAAGGTCGTGTCCTTGATGCGTTAAAAAAAGAAAAATATGTTTACATCTTTTTAGCAAAAGATGCAGGCGATAACATTCAAAAGAAACTCCATGATAAATCACGCTACTATCAATTTCCTTTAGATAAAACATATGATTCAGAAACGCTCTCACGAGCCATCGGGAAACAAAACCGTCGTGTCATTGCAGTTTGTGATAAGGGGTTTGTACAACTATTACAAAAAGCATAAACACATACAGAAAGAGGTGATTTTGATGTCAGAGAAAAAGAAGAACATCAAAAATACGAAGAGAAAACAAGAAACACGTGAAGCAAATGTTCCTTTAGAACAAGGACAAGATAAAGAGGAAAATGTGGTTTATTATAAACCTGATATGACTGTATCAGAATTATCAGTTGCCTTAGGCGCTAATGTTACTGACCTCATTAAAAAAGCAATGATGTTAGGCATCATGGCGACACAAAATCAATCACTGGATAAAGAAACGGTAGAACTTATCGCCTTAGAATATGGATTTGAAGTTGAAGAAGAAGTTGTCACAGATAAAACACGCTTTGATGAGTTTATCATCGAAGATGAAGATGAAAAACTAACAGAACGTCCACCAGTTGTAACCATTATGGGTCATGTTGACCACGGTAAAACCACACTTTTAGATACCATTCGTCATGCCCGTGTTACAGAGGGTGAAGCGGGTGGAATTACCCAACATATTGGGGCTTATGCTTACCGCGCTAATGGGAAAACCATTACCTTTATCGATACCCCTGGCCATGCAGCCTTTACTGAAATGCGTGCGCGTGGGGCAAGCATCACGGATATCACGATTTTAGTGGTAGCGGCTGATGATGGTGTAATGCCACAAACAAGAGAAGCCATTGACCATGCAAAAGCGGCTGGTGTGCCTATCATTGTTGCAGTGAACAAAATGGATAAAGTTGGCGCAAATCCTGATAAAGTTAAACAAGAACTTGCCGAATTCGAATTGATTCCTGAAGACTGGGGAGGCAGTACGATATTCGTAGAAATCTCAGCACTTAAGGGTGATGGGGTTGATCAATTAATCGAAATGATTTTATTAACATCTGAAATGGAAGAATTTAAAGCAAACCCTAACCGTTTAGCATCAGGGACAGTTATTGAGTCTAAACTTGATAAAGGACGCGGACCTGTTGCGACGTTACTTGTTCAAAACGGAACACTTAAAGTTGGGGACATTTTAGTTGTAGGAAATACACACGGTCGTGTTCGTGCAATGGTTGATGATTTAGGGAAAATACTAGATGTCGCACTGCCTAGTCAAGCAGTTGAGATTATCGGTCTTAATGACGTGCCACAAGCAGGGGATGCATTCATGGTATTCTCAGATGAAAAAGAAGCGCGTCAAATAGCTGAGGAACGTGCCCATAGAACTTGGAAAGAAGAACGTGGCGTTTCAAAAGCGATGAGCTTAGATGAATTATTCTCAAACATCGATGACGGACAAACTAAAGAATTACGTTTAGTGGTTAAAGGGGATACGCATGGATCAATTGAAGCGTTAAAAGGATCATTAGAAACGATTGATGTTGAAGGTGCTAAAATTGATGTCATTCGTGCAAGTGTTGGAACCATTACAGAAACAGACGTTACCCTAGCCTTAGCATCAAACGCTATTATTTTAGGGTTTAATGTACGCCCAACCAGTGCTGTCAGAGAAACCGCTTCTGAAAAAGGCGTAGAAATTAGATTATATAATATTATTTATAAAGCCCTTGAAGATATAGAACTAGCTATGAAAGGGTTACTTGATCCTGAATTTAAAGAAGTTGTAACAGGACAAGCTGAAGTTAGAGACACATTCAAGATTTCAAAAATCGGAACCATCGCAGGGTGCTATGTTACCGATGGATTCATTAAACGTGATGCATTAGTCCGTGTTTTACGCGATGGTGTCGTTGTGTATGAAGGAAATCTTGCAAGTTTAAAACGTTTTAAAGATGATGTTAAAGAAGTTCGCCAAGGTTTTGAATGTGGTATTATGATTGAGAAATTCAATGACATTAAAGACGGGGACATTATTGAAGCATCGACTATGGAGGAGATTGAGAGACAATGAGTAAAGTCGCTAGACTCGAATCGGATATAAAACGCGCATTATCAGAAATCTTACGTCAGGATGTGAAAGATCCTAAAATTGGATTTACAACCATTACTGAAGTAAGATTAACCAATGATTTATCATATCTAACCATTTACTATACCAATTTAAACGATGAACCTAAAGACCGTAAACATAGTGCAGAAGCACTAGACCGTTCTAAAAGTTTCATTCGTACATTACTCGCAAAACGTGTAAAAATGCGTAAAAGCCCACAATTAAAATTTAAATATGACGAATCACTTGATACCGGAAACCGAATTGAAAAAGGTTTAAAAGATGTTATGCAAGCAGATGATGAATAAGGCGAAGACTATTTCGCCTTTTTTTTATACATTCAAGACAAATAATTGTATCAAAAAACTAAGAATGCTATAATACTCGTTGAAGGTAAACACAAAGAAAGTAGGCGCGGATATGACAATCAAAGAAAAATTACAAAATGTCCCCCAACAACCTGGGTCATATCAGATGAAAGATTCCAGTGGGAATATCATTTATGTGGGTAAAGCAAAGAACTTAAAAAACCGTATAACAAGTTATTTTACTGGATCTCATGATTATAAAACCACAAAAATGATTTCATTGATTGACACGTTTGAATATATCGTCACCAGTTCAGAACTTGATGCGCTGATTTTAGAAATTGATTTGATAAAAAAGTATCAACCAAGATACAACATTTTATTAACCGATGATAAAAGTTATCCCTATATAGAAATCACCCAAGAAAAACACCCGAAACTTGTAGTAACCAGAACAGTCAATAAAAAGAAACGTCAATTATTTGGTCCCTACCCTAATGTTAGTGCCGCAAGAGAGACATTAAAACTACTTAATAAACTTTATCCTTTAAGAAAATGTCAAAAGCTTCCAAAAGAGCCTTGTTTATATTATTATCTTGGCCAATGTTTAGCCCCTTGCATCAATAAAGTAGAAAAAAGCACTTATCAAGCCATTAAAAAAGACATTACTGATTTTCTAAAAGGGCATACCAAAGATGTGATTGCCGATTTAACAAAGAAAATGCATAAAGCCAGTGAAGCTTTAGAATTTGAACGGGCTCAAGAATACCGTGATACCATCAATGCAATCCATACAACAACCAAACGTCAAGAAGTCAATCTTAACGACCTTAAAGACCGTGATATTATCGCGATTGATCATGATGAATATCATGTCGCAATAGAAATATTCTTTGTTCGTAACGGAAAAATTAACGCAAGAGACCAAAAACTTATCCCATATTATATAGATGTTGAATCAAGTGTCCTTGATTATATTATTCAGTTTTATCAAACCTATCCCCTTCCAAAAGAAATTTTTGTGAGTGATCCAATGTATATCTCGTATTTAGAACCACTCTTTGAGATAAAAGTGATGACTCCACAAAGGGGACCGAAAAAGAAACTCTTAGATGTCGCAAGATTAAATGCCAAAGAGACCTTGCGTCATCAAGCTAAAATCTTAGAGCGTGAACAAGAAAAAACATTTGGCGCGATTGATGAACTTGGTGAAACCCTTGGGATTTCAACACCTTACCATATTGAAGCATTTGATAACTCACACACATTTGGGACCTATCCTGTCAGTAGTTTGGTTGTCTTTAAAAACGGTAAACCAAGCAAAAAAGATTACCGTAAATATAAACTTGACACCTCACAAAAACAAAGTGGTGACACCGATCAAATGAAAGAAGTCTTTTATCGACGTTATCGCCGTTTATTACTAGAAGATCAAAAGCATCCAGACCTTATTTTAGTAGATGGGGGCATTCAACAAATGAATGCCGCAAAGGCTATATTAAATAGTTTGGACCTTGATATTCCACTTGTGGGTATGGTAAAATCTGAAAACCATAAAACCCATCATTTACTAGATACAGATACCAATACGATTGAATTAAAGGTTGGTACAAAACTCTTTAATCTGTTAAGCTATATACAAGAAGAAGCCCATCGTTTTGCGATTACATTCCATAAAGACTTGCGACACAAAGGCATCTTTAAAAGTGTGTTAGATGATATTGAGGGTGTTGGTGATATCACGAAAACAAAATTACTTAAAACCTTTAAAACCATTGAAAATATCAAACAAGCAAACGATGAAGCGCTCAAAGCGCTTGGGATCAATCAAAAAACCATTAGAAACATTAAAGAAGCACTCAATAACAAATAGAATTAGGTGATTATGTGGAACAAACAATTTATGGCACCATCACAAAAGTCGATACTTTAGATAGAATCTTTCATATGCATTATAAAGATAAAATTATTAAAGTGTATATGCAACGCGGGATGTTTACAAAGCTTGGTAAATACATTCAACCCAATAATAAAATCGTTTTAAAGATTGAAGGCATTAAACGTAATAAATACGGAAAACAATTTATTACTAAGCATGTTTTAAAGATTATCAACCCGCGCTTAAGAAATAAACAAGTCCTCTACAGCCAAGAACTCATTGAACATGAAACAAGAACGTTTATAAATCAACTGGATAAAAAAATGTTTTTAGATTTAGAGATGAGCATGCATCCTTACAAAGTCGACAAACATTTTGTTCAAGAGATTATTCAAGTAGGCTATATTATTGTGGATGAACATGATCAAGTGATTGAACGCTATCAAGCCTACATCAAACCTACTAAACACAAAACCCTTACCAAAAGAACGCTTAAATTTCTAGATTTAACTCAAGAACAAGTTGATCAAGGGGTGCCGTTTAAACAATTTTATGCACAGTTTAAAGATACGATTAACCGGTATAAACCCGCGATAATTGTTTGGGGTAAAAATGATCACTTAGCGCTAAGGGATGCGTATAAAGTCAATAAACTTAAAACCCTCGCAAGACGCACACGCTTTGTGAACTTATTACAAATTCATAAAAATGTTTTTATGTTTAAAAATGATTTAGGGTTATTAAATGCTTACAAAATGTATGGCTACAACCCTGATAAAGAACAACGCCATGATGCCTATGAAGATGCATTAATGACAAGAAGAATTTTTAGTGGGTTTAAAGCCTATTTAAATCATCAAAAAGTAGTCGATTTAAAGGCCTTTCCAAACTTAAAATAAAGGGGATTTTGCGGATGGATAACCATGTTAAACAGTATCACACAAACCCAGACCATGTCTTTTTCGCACCAGCAAGACTTAATTTACTTGGGACACACACTTCAAGCAGTGGTGGGTACACATTATCTTTACCACTTGATCTTGGCATCACCCTTTACCTTAGTGAGCGTAAGGATGATAAAATCCGCTTATGGAGTGATCAATTTATTGAAGATGGAGTGAATTTTCTTGATGAGACGATTGCGTTTCATGAACGCTTTATTGCCGTAATCGATAAACTTGCCCATGAATCCTATCCCGTCCATAAAGGATTTGATATTACCATAGAATCTTCGATCCCAATGAACCATGGGTTTTCCTCAAGTGCGGCATTGATTGTTTGTTTTATGGGCGCAATGATTGAGCTTAATGGGTATGAAATGCCAAAAGAACGTCTTTTACGATTTGCGAACTATGTGGATCAAAAATGTTCCCATATCCCAGTGTCATTTTCTCATCAAATTACAGCAATATACGGGGAAAAAAATTATGCGAACTTGATTTTTTGTCAAGATTTAGACATCAATAAAGCACTCTTTGATTTTGAACAGTACAGTTTAATCATATTTAATACCAATCTATGCCCAAGTCATTTAGCTTTTACGATTAAAGAGCGCTACTTACAAATTCATGAAGGCACAAAAATCATTACAAGACACCGTCCGATCAGTAGCTTATGTGAGGTGGACTATCCTTCTTTTTCACAACTGCGTCATCAAATTCAAGACAAAGATGTATTAAGAAGAATAGAACATGTTATATTTGAAAATTCACGTGTCGTCCAGGGCTATGATGCGTTATTAATTCATGAATATCATATCCTTGGTGATTTAATGAATCAAAGCCAAAATGCTTTAAAAGCCTTATTTGATATGAGTACCCCAGAAATTGATTTTGTTGTTGAGGCTAACCGTCAATTTAATGCATATGGGGTTAGAATGATTGGCCCCGGTAAAGGCGGTGCAGTAGTTGCTTTATATCCTAAAGACTTAGTGCCTGACTTTACGGATATAAAAGCCAGTTATGAAAAACGCTTTAAACGAACCCTTGACATTCAAACAGTTGCATCCTCAGACGGCTTTCATAGAGTATAAAAAAACCACATTTTAAATGTGGTTTTTGTATGCTTATACTTCAATAACAACAGGTAATATCATTGGATTACGTTCTGTTTTAGTATAAATATAATCGTTTAATAATTTAATAATATCACGTTTAACATGCGCAATATTTAAAGGTTTTGATTTATTGAAAAGTTTTTCAACATGCATTTTGACTTTATCACTTAGTTCGTTAGTCAGCATTGTATGGTCTTTCATATAAACAAATCCACGAGAGACAATCACAGGGTTTCCAATTAAAGACTGTGTATCTTTGTTGATGGTGACAATCGCTGTGAGTAATCCGTCTTCACTTAAAATCTTACGATCTCTTAAAACAACATTTCCAATGTCTCCAATCCCTTTCCCATCAATATAGACACTGCCTGATGGAATTTTACCAGCGACGCGTGCTTTATGTTGTGTAAGGGCTAAAACTTCTCCGTTGTCTAAGACAAATTCATTGCCTTTAATGACGCCAGTAGATAGGGCAGTATTTGCGTGAGTTTTTAACATGCGGTGTTCACCATGAATAGGCATAAAGAATTTAGGTTTAATCAATTTCAGCATAAGTTTTAATTCTTCGTTTCCGGCATGGCCTGAGGCATGTGTATCAGTAAGTGGAGAATGCGTGATAACATTCGCCCCTTGTTTAAAGAGTGCATTGATTGTTTTGTTGACGCTCATTTGATTACCAGGTATCGCACTAGATGAGAAAATTACAGTATCACCAGGTTGGACTTTAATTTGACGATGTGTGCCATTCGCAATACGCGATAAAGCCGCAAACGGTTCTCCTTGAGAACCCGTTGATAAGATTGTGATTTCACTTGGTTTAAAATGTTTAAGTGCTTTTGCACCAACAAATGTTCCATGTGGGGCTTTGATATAACCCATCTCTTGTCCAACTTCAACCGTTCTTTCCATACTACGTCCGAAGACTGCAATTTTTCGTTTGCTAGCAATACTAGCTTCTACAATTTGTTGTACGCGGTGGATGTTTGATGCGAATGTTGCAACCAGTGCGCGTCCTTCGATATTTGTGAAAATATCTTTAATACTTTCGCTGACTACTGTTTCACTTTTTGTGAATGCATCAAGTTCAGCATTGGTTGAATCACTTAGTAATAATAAGACGCCGTCATGACCAAGTTTGGCCATTTTAGCATAATCTGCATCCGGTCCAGTTGGGGTAAAGTCAAATTTAAAGTCACCAGTATGGACAATTTTTCCATGGGGTGTTTTAATGACAATTCCAAATGAATCTGGAATGGAATGGTTAGTTCTGAAAAAACTTAAACTGAGATGCTTAAATCTGATAATATCATTTTCAAAATATTCCAATAAATTATAAGTGATTCCTTTGTGTTCTTGCATTTTGTTTTTAATTAAGCCTACTGCTAATCCATTCGCATAGATTTTTGGTATTTTTAATTGACGTAAAAGCCATGGTATTCCCCCGATATGGTCCTCATGACCATGAGTAATAACCAAAGCTTTAATTTTATCTTGATTCTCTTTTAAATATGTATAATCAGGAATGACATAGTCAATTCCAAGTAGATGTTCATCAGGGAACATAATACCAGCGTCAATAATAATAATTTCATTTTGGTATTCTACACAATACATATTTTTTCCGACTTCACCAAGACCGCCTAATGCAAAAACACCGACTTCTGAGTGTTTTAAAATTTGGTTTTGCATTATTAGATCCTCCTAATTTCTGAATCGATTAAAACCTATATGTCATTATATCTTATTTTGCCATATATTCCAACGCTTATGTGTTATAATTTTTGTAAAGGTGATGCCTATGAAAAAAACAAGAATCGTCTTTTTTGATATTGATCATACCATCTATGATCCTTATAAAAAGATCATACCAGCCTCAACCATTGAAGCAATAAAAAAACTTAAAGCTCGAAACGATACCTATGTCGCAATAGCCACAGGAAGAGCCTTTTATATGTGTGACATTTTAGAGCCCATTAAAAAGTATATTGATATTTATATTACGATTAATGGGCAAATTATAATTAAAGATTTGAAAGTCATTAAAGATTTTCCGTTAGAAGAAAAAACCGTTAATGATATAAAACGTGTCTTTGATGAGGCATTGCTTTCTTATGGTTATATCGGAAAAGACGAACAAGCCATTAATAAAATGACAGACTATGCACGTTGCATGTTTAATAAAGCCAGTATGCCCTTACCCAAAGAAGATCCTAACTTTAATGACCATCATGCCGTTTATCAAATGTGGGCGTTTGCTAAAGATGAAATGTTGGATCAATTAAAAGGTAAACTTAAAGCGTATCAAGTTGTCCCTTGGTTAAGTGATGGATTTGATATCGTTCATACAGATAAAAGTAAATGGGACGGGATTCAAGTAGTATTAGAAACTTTTGACATTAAAAAAGAAAACGTTGTATGTTTTGGTGATGGAGATAATGACCTTCAAATGCTTAAATATTTACCAAATTCATATGCGATGGGGAATGCCAAACCACATATAAAAGCCGTGGCTAATTATAGTACCGAAGCTTTTGATGAACACGGAATATATAACGCTTTAAAAGCGATGAAATGGATTGATTAATACCATGAAAGTTTATGCTGAAGTTATTGTTGATATTAAACATCATGCAGTTGATCAAATGTATGATTATTTAATCCCTGATCATTTAGATGTAGAAATTGGACAACGCGTAGTTGTCCCTTTTGGTAACCGTACAATTACAGGGTATGTGATGCGTATTAAACAGGAGACTTCAGTGGTGAATGTTAAAGCCATCATCGACATTAAAGATATTACCCCTTTACTTAATGAAGAACTCATTATGCTTGCAAAGACGCTTGCCTATCAACAAGCAAGTCCAAGACTTGCCTTTTTTGATGCCATGTTGCCAACAGCCCTTAAACTAAAATATGAAACCATTCTCGTAAAACAAACCAATCAATTAAAAGAGCCTCTCAAAAGTTATTTTGAACACACCAAAGAAGTCCCGCTTGCGATGCTTGATGTGTCCAAAAAAATCATTCGTGAGGCCATTAAAAATAAGGACTTAAAAAAAGATATCTTAATGAAACAAAGCGGGTCTATTAAAACCGTTGATGTCATCTATTTAAAAAACATACAAACTGTAAGAGGCACCAAACAAGAACAAGTGATTGAGTATTTAAAAAGTCATCATCATCATGCGTTAAAAAAAGTGTTAATGGAAGAAACGAAAGCGTCTTATCAAACCTTAAAAAGTTTAAAAACCAAAGAGGTGATTGATATCGTGCCGCTTGAAACCTACCGTGAAATTCAATCCCTTTATGAAAGCCATAATGACGCCATTACTTTAAATGATGATCAAACCCTTGCGTATGAGTCAGTGAGAGAGCAATATCATACCCATAAAACCTTTTTACTACACGGTGTGACTTCTAGTGGAAAAACTGAACTTTATATTGCTTGGACCAAAGATATGCTCTCACACGGTAAACAAGTGATGGTATTACTCCCTGAGATTGCTTTAACCCCAAAAATTACGGCACGCTTTAAAGCAGTGTTTAAAGAAAAAGTCGCAGTTTACCACTCAAGACTTTCTAAAGGCGAACAATACGATGAATGGCGTAAAGTAAATGATAAAGAAGCCACCATTATAATCGGTGCTCGAAGTGCGATTTTTGCCCCTTTTGATAACCTCGGACTGATTATCATGGATGAAGAACATAGTGAGGCTTACTATCAAAGTGAGCATCCTAGATATCATGCTTCAACCGTTGCATTGATGCGCGCAAAGTATCATAACATTCCGCTGGTTTTAGGAAGCGCAACGCCTAGTGTTGAATCTTATTATCAAGCCAAACAAGGAATCTATACATTGTTAACGCTTAAAAAGCGTGCGCTCAATGCTAAACGACCAAGCATTAAACTCGTCGATATGAAAGCCGAATTTTTAAAAGGGCGTAAAAGCATCTTTTCTAAAACGCTTGAACAGGCGATTAAAAAACGACTTGATCAAAACGAACAAACACTATTATTAATCAACCGCAGAGGGCATGCTAATTTTGTTTTATGCAGAAGTTGTGGGCAAGCAGTGATGTGTGATACTTGTCATCTTCCGATGACTTATCATAAACATGACCATACTTTAAAATGTCATTATTGTTTAAAAGAAAAACCGGTTCCAAAAATTTGTCCGCATTGTCAAAGCACGCATATTCGTTATATGGGACTAGGCAGTGAACGGGTTGAAGAAGCGTTAAAAGAGACGTTTAAAGACGCCCGCATTTTTAGGATGGATAAAGATACAACAACTGAAAAAAATGCTCATGAAAAAGTGCTTTATGATTTTGAAGATCAAGGCGATATTTTAGTAGGTACGCAGATGATTGCAAAAGGATTAGATTTAGAAAAAGTGACTTTAGTCGGTGTATTAAGTGCGGATATGAGTCTTAATATTCCAACCTATGATGCCAAAGAAGAAACCTTTGCGCTTTTAACCCAAATCGCAGGCCGTGCAGGCAGACGTGCCGTAAAGGGTGAAGTGATTATTCAAGCATATGACAGTACCCATGAAACGCTTCAAATGGTTAAAGCCAATGATTATGAAGCATTTTATGATAGCGAAATTGAAGCTAGACAAAAGGCGCTTTTACCACCAATCATGCCGCTAATTGCATTGATTATCGAACATGAAAATATGCAAATAGGCTATAAAAACAGTATTAAATTTGCTAAACTATTAAAAGAACATCTACCGGGTGCTATTGTGCTGGGTCCAACAAAAGCGAAGTTTTTTATTCGCGGGCATAAAGTACGCTATCAAATTATTGTAAAAACACAAGATATTAAACAGTTTATCAAACAAATTCATAACATAAAACCACACCTTGATGATCAAGCATTGCTCCACATTGATTATCATACAAAACTATTTTAGGAAGTGAAATGATGAATATAGTATTTATGGGAACACCAAAATTTAGCGTTCCAATTTTAGAAGCTTTACATCAAACATATGGGGTTAAAATGGTTGTCACTCAACCAGATAAACCTGTGGGAAGAAAGAAAGTATTAACCCCACCACCCGTCAAAGAAAAAGCCCTAGAATTAGGCATTAATGTCTTTCAACCTAAACAGATCAAAAAAGAGACGGAAACGATTCTAAATGAAAATCCCGATATTATTATTACTGCCGCTTATGGGCAAATACTCCCTGAGGTATTGCTTAATACACCGCCCTTTAAAGCTGTGAATGTGCATGCGAGTTTACTCCCCTTATTAAGAGGGGGTGCACCCATACAGCGTGCGATTGAACGGGGGTTTAAAGAGACCGGCGTTACGGTAATGTATATGCATAAAAAGATGGATGCGGGCGATATTATAAGCCAAAAAACAGTAAAACTTGATCAAACGGAAACAGCGGATGAACTGTTTGAAACCTTATCTGAAGTTGGTAAAACGTTATTAATGGATACGCTACCTTACATTTTTGATGGGTCAATTCGACCGATTCCACAAGATATTAATAAAGTTACGTATGCCTATAATATTACCCGTGAGGAAGAACGCTTAGATTTTTCTTTACCTGTTGAGGCGCTTGAAGCAAAAATCCGTGCTTTTTATAGCAAACCTAATACCTATACAACCCTGCATAATAAGAAATTAAAAGTTATTAAAGCAAGAATTCATCAATGTCAAAATTTTGTTAAAAACCATGCAGAAGAACCTGCTGGAAAAGCGATTAAGTTTTTTGATGATGGGATTGCAGTTAAAGCTAAAAATGGAGCTTTAGTACTGACTGAGGTTCAGCTTGAAGGAAAAAAAGCGATGCCAGCCAGTGAATTTATGAAAGGGGCCGGACAAAACCTCTTAAAAATTGGTGATATTTTAGGAGAGTAATCCCTTTTATTTAGCCGTTTGTGATTTATTTTTATAGGGATTAATGATATAATAGATTATTAATGAATAAAAAGGAGTTTGGTTATGAAAGCACGAGCATTATTTAGTCGAGACGAAATGTTAAATTTAAATGTAGAAACATTAAAAGAGCGCGGGGTAACAGTTCAAGATATTGCGGATGTTGCCTATCAACAACAATCAAAATGGAGTGATGATATCTCTATGCAAGATTGTATTGACTCTGTTGAAAAAATATTATCTTTACGCGATACCTTTCATATCCTATTATTAGGGGCTGAAATAGATCGTTTAACAGAAGAAAATCTTATTAAGGAACCGCTTAGAGAAATCTTAAATTCCGATCTTGGAATGTTCGGAGTAGATGAGTTGTTTGGCTTAGAAATAGCGGGCCTTTTCGGAACAATCGGTAAAACTAACTTTGGAGATATCGATGTCAATAAACCAGGCATTGTTGATAAATTAAATGGGGACGGTAAAGCAGATAAAAAACAATGCCATACCTTTTTAGATGATATCGTTGGAGCGATAGCAGCCGCAGCAAGTACGCGTGTTGCACAAATCACTAATGAAAATGAAGCAAGAAAAGATCCTAATTATAAGGAAATTCAACTAGACTTTGATTTATAGGATGTGACGTCATGGCAAAAAAAGAAAAAAGCTTGGATGATTTCTTTAAAAAGTCTGATCAAGACCCTGAAGAGCTTAAAGAATATGTCGATAACCTCAATGAAGGGGTCGATCCTAATAAAACTACTCGCTTAGACCGAATCGCGATGTTTTTTCGTAATGCCATTGACCGCATTAAAATCTATTCCAAAAAAGATGATAATAAAAAACAATCAACCTTAAGGCGCCGCGCCATTATTTTATGGCGAAAAATCATAAAAAAAGCGAGTGATTTCTTTAGCTTTGAATCAGGCGTTGATATATTAGATGAAACAAGTGTTTTATACAGACGAAACCGCGTTATTAAAAACATCATTAGAATTACCAATATTGTGTTTTTAATCTTTACCCTGATTGGTAATCAAGAACCCAACTACATTGTTATTTTTGGATTCGGGGTTGTGATGTTTGCGGTTAATACCACCTTAAAACGCATTATCAAAGAAGAACCGCGAACCCTTTTAAAACAACAAATGGCCATGTATATTGCAAGTGTCTATATTTTGCTTGCATCATTTGCTGTTTATATTAAACTGCGCGTTGGGGCTAGAGGGTTAAATGAAGCCTTAATTGAGACAAGTTTTGTTGATTATAGCATCACACAAGCTGGCTATATTTTAATCTACTTTGCCCTTGTTGTAATTGCCCTTTATCAAGATGCAACCTTGTTACGGATATTATTTAAGTGGGTCCTTGTATTAATGACTGTGATCCATGTGACCATCATGCACCCACTTTATGAATATGCAGATAGCCTAGAGATGCTTTATGAATACTTAATTGTCACCAATTATAATGTCACCATTGACATTATCTTAAGAACGATGGTGTTAGTCATCTTTAATATCGCGCTTTATTCAACCGTATCAATTGGTCAAATGATGAATGATAAACGGAAAGAAGAACTGATCAAACGTCGTGATATGGAATCAGATTTTAAAGCAGTTGTTGGCGATGTTTTTGATGTTATTAGTGTTTTTAACAATCATTCAATCGCTCAAGATAAAGTCTCAGCCTACCGCGTCGCAGAAATTGCATCAAGACTTGGGAATGTATTAGGGCTTAGTCCAAAAGTATGTACAGAAATTTATAGTTACTCAAAGGTTCATATTGACCGGACAAAAGATTTATCAATTGTTGAGTATGATAATAAAGAAGTACTGAATGAAAAAGATTATACAGTTATTCGTGAGAAAACCATTTTAGGGAGTGTAATCATCAAACGATTACAACTGAATCAAAAAAGCGAAGACATTGTAAGGGCCCACTTTGAAAAAACGAAAGATAAAACCTTTATCGAACGTATGAAAAAAATTCAACGCTCACAAGAAGGTCAAATCATTTTACTGGCTGAAATGTATGATGTTTTAAGACAACAACGTAATTATAAAACCGAATTAACCCATAAACGTGCCATTGAACTATTAGAATTAGAGTTTAAAGACTATTTCGAACCGTATATTCTGGACAGATTTATTAAATACAGTAGTGAATTTGAAGATTATTACCAACGATTTCAACATAAATTGGCTTAGGAGGTGAGAGGCTTGTTTGAGTTTTTAGTCCTTGATTTACTAATCATCCTAGTATTATTACTGATCATCTTTTTAATTATTTTAAAACTAAGAAGTAAAATGTTAACACTCTGGCAAGAAGTCTCACGATTAGAACTCATTTTTCACCAGCAGCTTTTTGAGATTTTAAAACTTTATTTAGCACATGAACATGTTATTTCAAACTATGATAAAGAAACAGAACTCAACACATTAAAACGCTATAAAAATCCTAAATTAAGAACGTTGAAATTAGAAGAACGTCAAGCCATCTTTAAAGCAATTCAAAGTATTTATGTGTCGCTAGACCCAGAAACACACCCTGCAACCATCACTTTAAAAGAAGGATTTGAAATCGTTCAAAACTGTCGTTTACGCTATAATTCTAAAGTATTATATTATAACCACTTTATTCATGTGTTCCCAACAAAAATTTTAGCAAAACGCATGAATTTTCTAGATAAAGAATATTTTGGATAATTGACTTAAACACTCTGAAAAATGGAGTGTTTTTTTATGAATATATGAGTTTTTTAACAAAAAAATAAAACGCTTACAATTTTTTGTAAAAACCCCTTGATTTATACTAAGTTAGGAGTATAATAAAAATTGTATTTAGAAATAAAAAACGTGAGAATAATGAGGGTTTAAATCAATGAGATGGAGAAATGAAAAAAGTCATAGCATTTTTCTAAAGCCAGCCGTTTTGCATACCAAAACGACCGTTATTTTCACATCACTTAATACGGTCTAAAAAAGGATATTTCGCTGATCTATCCTTTTTATTATTGACATTATTTGGAGGTAGAAGATGAAGACAGTAGTTATAGGTGTTATAGGGGCAGATGTTCACGCTGTTGGGAATAAGATTATTGAACATGTTTTAGCGGAGAATGGCTACAACGTGGTTAACATAGGAGTACTAAGTTCACAAGAAGATTTCATTCATGCGGCTATTGAAACTGACGCAAAGGCAATTATGGTTTCAAGTTTATATGGTCATGGAGAAATTGATTGTAAGTTTTTTAGAGAAAACTGTGAGGAAGCAGGACTTTCTAGTATAAAACTTTATGTAGGCGGTAATATAGTCGTCGGAAAACAAGATTTTACTGAAGTCGAAGCAAGGTTTAAGAAAATGGGCTTTGACCGTGTTTATCCCCCTGGGACAAACATTGAAGATGCAATTGAGCATTTAAGGGAGGATATCGGTGAGTAATGGCCATACACTTACTCGTTGATTTTGGCTCGACTTATACTAAACTTACCGCGGTTGACTTAGATAAAGAAGAAATTATTGGAACATCTAAGGCGATGACGACCGTCAAAACTGATGTTCTAGATGGCTTTGATTTAGCACTCGAAAAATTAAAAAACGCAAACCCTGAGATGACTGAAATCACAGGGGTTTCAGCATGCTCAAGTGCTGCTGGAGGACTTAAAATGGCTGCGATTGGTCTGGTTGAAGAACTGACTGTCGAAGCGGCTAAACGCGCATGCCTTGGGGCAGGTGCGCTTGTCAATCATGTGTATTCTCATCATTTAAGCCGTAAAGAAATTAAAGAATTAAAACAGGCGGATATTGATATCATTTTATTAGCTGGTGGGACTGATGGTGGCAACAAGGAATGTATTTTACATAATGCTAAACGGTTACGTGATGCAAAGCTAAACGTTCCGATTATAGTAGCTGGCAATAAAGATGCACAAGATGAGATTGAAGAACTTTTTGAAGGGTCTGACACAGAGTTTTACATCGTAGATAATGTTATGCCGAAACTAAAACAACTTGATGTAAAAGAAGCCAAAGAAGTGATCCGACAAATTTTTATTACTAAAATCATTGAAGCCAAAGGTATTAAAAAGGCTGAAGAAAAAACTGGTGAAATTATTATGCCTACCCCTGAAGCTGTTTTGCAAGCTGCAGAGCTGCTTGCTAAAGGGTATGAAGATGAAGACGGGTTTGGAGAATTAATCATCATTGATATCGGCGGGGCAACCACCGATGTGCATACCATTGGAGAAGGGTTTCCAAAACGTAGTGAAGTGATCTTTAAAGGGTTACAAGAACCGTTCGCAAAACGCACAGTTGAGGGTGATCTTGGTATGCGTTATTCGGCGAATGCCATGCTCAACTTAATGACTCCGTATGAGTTTAAACAATATTATGCTTATGATATTGATATGAAAGAGGGTACAAAAAAACGTCATGATAATGTTGATTATTTACCCGATACTGCAGAAGAAAAAGCGTTTGATGAAGCGCTCGCAAAGATATGTTGTGATGTATCGATGAGCCGACATGTTGGTCATGTTGAGGTTGTTTATACACCCCTTGGAAATATGTATTATCAAACCGGTAAAGATTTAACAGATGTTAAATATGTGATTGGAACTGGGGGTGTCTTAATTAATAACGAAGACGCAAAAGATATCTTAAAAGAAGTGAATAAAAAATCAAATAAAAAACTAGAATTAAGACCTGAAGATCCTGAGTATTTAATTGATAGAATGTACATTTTATCAGCCATGGGATTATTGGGCCAAAAATATCCAAAACTTGCTTTAAAACTTATGAAAAGACATCTTGTATAGGAGGCTAATGATGATTAAAAATAAGAAAATTCCATGGGAAGAATTTTTAGCAAAACGCGAACAAATATTAAGACACTGGCACACGGGGGAATCAGAGCTTTTAGATTTAGAAAAAAGTGTTGAGTATTTAAAAAGTGTTCCTGATGAAAAAAACTTTGCATTAAAATTAAGAAAAGCTAAAGAGTCAGGCTTAACATTAATTCAACCACGTGCAGGTGTTGCGTTGCTTGATGAACATATTAAATTACTGCAATTTTTAGAAAAAGAAGGCGAAGCTGATTTTTTACCTTCTACGATTGATTCATATACCAGACAAAACCGTTATCAAAATGCAGAAGATGGGATTAAAGAAAGTGAACGCGTTGGTCGTTCATTATTAAACGGATTCCCAGCTGTCAATTACGGTGTTGAAGGATGCCGTAAGGTGTTAGAAAGTGTGCATAATCCTTTGCAAGCAAGACATGGAACACCTGATGCAAGATTATTAACTGAAATCATTCATGCAGCTGGTTGGACTTCTAATGAAGGGGGCGGAATTTCTTATAATATTCCTTATGCAAAAAATATTGGACTAGAAGATACGATAAGATACTGGCAATATTGTGATCGTTTAGTCGGATATTATGCAGAACAAGGGATAGAAATTAACCGTGAACCTTATGGCCCATTGACTGGAACTTTAGTCCCACCATCAATTTCTCATACCGTGGCGATTATTGAAGCAATATTAGCCGCTGAACAAGGAGTAAAAAATATTACAGTTGGGTATGGCCAAGGGGGTAATGTTGTTCAAGATGTTGCAGCGCTGCAAACCCTGGATGAACTTACCAATTATTATTTAAAACTTTTTGGTTATAATGATGTGTATGTTACAACCGTATTCCATCAGTGGATGGGCGGATTTCCAAGTGATGAAGCAAAATCGATGGGAATTATATCTATGGCGTCAACGGTTGCAACACTTGGTAAAGCGACTAAAATGATTACCAAAAGCCCTCATGAATCGCAAGGGGTACCAACAAAAGAGGCAAATGCAGAAGGATTAAGAGCCTCTAAAATTGTGACACGGTTATTAAAAGAACAAAGCATGCCTTCAAGTAAAGAATTAAAAGAAGAAAAAGAAATGATTAAAAAAGAAGTTAATGCGTTAATCTATGCGACTTTAAATATTGGAAAAGGTGACCTTGCTGATGGGTCGGTTAAAGCGTTTAAAGCTGGCTTTATAGACATTCCTTTTGCACCAAGTGAAATGAATGCTGGAAAAATCTTACCTGCGCGTGATGCAGAAGGAAAAATCCGTATTTTAGAATTTGGAAATTTAGCGTTTGATGATGAGATTAAAGCCTTTCATCAACAAAAATTAAAAGAACGTGCAGAACTAGAAAATCGTGACGTGTCATTCCAAATGACAATTGATGATGTTTACGCTGTATCTCAAGGGACGCTAGTTGGAAAACCAAAGGGGGTTGCATTATGAAAATCAAAGACGTATTAACAAGTAAAGGATATACCGGATTTTATTTTGACGATCAAGCTGCGATAAAAAAAGGTGCTGTAATGGATGGTTTCATGTATGTTGGTGAAGCGGTGACAGATAAATTTACGCAAATTAGACAAGCAGGAGAATCGCTTTCTATTATGTTGATTTTAGAAAACGGAATGATTGCTTATGGCGATGCAGCCGCAGTTCAGTATTCAGGAACGGGTGGACGCGACCCTTTATTTATCGCTGATGAGTTTGAAACATTTTTTCACGAACATATTAAACCCAAACTCATAGGATTAGACGTGAGTCAATTTAGAAACAATGCAGAATATTTTGATCACTTACTGATTCAAGACGAACGACTTCACACCGCTTTAAGATACGGGATTACACAGGCCTTACTTGATGCAACTGCAAAAGCAAGAATGTTAACAATTAGTGAAGTGGTTAGAGAAGAGTATCATATTGATGAAACTGCGTATCATAAAGTGCCTATTTTTGCACAAAGTGGTGACGAACGCTATACGAATGTTGATAAAATGATTATTAAAGAAGTGGATGTCATGCCACATGCTTTAATTAATAATATTGATACAAAACTGGGTCATCAAGGAGAGATATTAAAAGAATATATTAAATGGTTAAGAAACCGCATTTTAACCAAACGTATCCGAGATGATTATGAACCTATTTTACATATTGATGTATATGGAACGATTGGCATTATCTTTAATTATAACGTTAAAAAAATCTTTAATTATCTCAAAGAACTTAGTGAAGTTGCTCATCCTTTAACGCTTAGAATTGAAGGTCCTGTTGATAAAGGGAACCGTCAAGAAACCATGGAAGCCCTTCGCGATATAACGAAAATGATTGATGATGACGAGGCAGTGAATGTAGAAATTGTCGCCGATGAATGGTGTAATACTTTTGATGATGTTCGTTATTTCGCCGATCATAAAGCGGGTCATATGTTACAAGTAAAAACCCCTGATTTAGGGGGAGTGAATAATATCATTGAAGCCTTAAGATACTGTTTAGAACATGATATGGGCGCTTATAGCGGGGGGACGTGTAATGAAACCAATATTAGCGCAGAAATCACAACCTCAATTGCCATGGCATGTAATGCTAAACAAGTCCTTGCAAAACCTGGAATGGGCGCAGATGAAGGAATCATGATTGTAAAAAATCATATGATGCGCCAACTCGCTTTAATTAAAGGAAGAAATGTATGATTGTCGTAGGAACTTTAGAATCCAGTGATTGCTTGATTACATTAAAAGACTCTCATGCGCAAATCATTGAAATTGAAAGTATCGTATATGATTCATTTAAAGACCAAATTGAAACCGTCATTAAAAAGACATTAGATAGTGAATCACTGACTAATGTCCATGTTAATATACAAGATAAAGGGGCCCTTGATTTTACAATAGAGGCGCGTTTACGTACAGCCATTAAACGCTTAAAGGAGCGTGGTTAGATGAATCGGTCATATTTATTTATCCCAGGCGATGTTCCCCGAATGCTTCAAAATTGTGATGTATTTGACAGTGATGCTATCATCATTGATTTTGAAGATGCTGTAAGCTATGAAGAAAAAGATGAGGCACGTGCGTTAACCCGTGCCTTTTTAACCCGTTACCAATCATTAAAACCTGAAATCTATATTAGAGTGAATGCTCCAACTGATGATCAAACACTCTTTACAAAAGATATTGAAGCAATTAAAGATTTACCACTCAGTGGGCTTGTAATTCCTAAAATGACTAAAGCATGTTTAAAGATTAGTGAAGACGTTTTATCTTTAAACGCTTTAGATTTAAAAGTCATTGGAATTATTGAAACCCCGGATGCTTTTTTTGATCTTGAATCCATTGCTAAACACGACCGAATCAAAGGCTTATTACTTGGTGGGGAAGACTTAACAAAATCTTTAGGCATTGAGCGTACTAAAAAGGCTGAAGAGTTGTTATTTGCAAGAAGTCAGTTGATTATGGCCATGCATGCCACTCAAAAAGAAGCGATTGATACCCCCTTTACTGATACGCTTGATGATCAAGGGTTTGATGAAGATACACAGTTTGCTAAGCAATTAGGGTTCACGGGTAAATCAAGTATTCATCCAAATCATGTCCATTTAATTAATGAAGTTTTTGCGCCTAATCAAGCAGTGATTGATCAAGCATTACGCATTATCACCATGCATACCAAAACCAAAAGTATGCGTTTTAGTTTGGATGGGAAAATGATTGATAAACCTGTGATAGAACGCGCAAAAAAAACCTTAAAAAAGGCATTATTATACAATAAAATCAAGGAGGAAGATTATGAAAATCTACAACCTGATTAGTGATTGTATTGACGAGTTAAATGTAACCCAGGATTTAAGTGTATCTTTTCATCATCACTTAAGAAATGGCGATTATGTTGTCAATGCAGTGATGGATGAGTTAATTAGACGCAATGTTGAACATTTAAAACTATATCCGAGTGCAATTTTTCCTTCTTATAAAGGAATTCTTACCGCCCTTGAAAAAGGGTTAGTTGATAAAATTACTACCAACTATTTAAATGGACCTGTTGCCGCATTTTTAGCAAAAAACACCCTAAAAGATGGACTAGTGATGCAAACACATGGCGGTAGAGCAAGAGCGTTTATCGAAGGTGAAAATACTGTCGATGTGGCATTTATCGCAGCCCCTTATGTTGATAAACTGGGGAATGCAAGAGGCGATTTAGGGAAAAGTGCGTGTGGGTCTTTAGGGTATGCAGTTGAGGATAGTTTGTATGCAAAAAAAGTCTTTTTAGTGACAGACACACTTGTAGATGAAGTGAGTAAACCTCAAATACAGGGTAAAAATGTTGACGGGATTATCTTGATGGATGCGATTGGTGATCCAGGCGGGATTGTCAGTGGAACGACCGCTATAACAAGAGATCCAATTGGTGTTAAAATTGCCCATGAAGCGACCCGTTTAATTGAAGCACTTGGTTATGTAAAAGAAGGTTTTTCTTTTCAAAGTGGTGCTGGCGGCATTAGTTTAAAAGTAACTGATGGTATTAAGTCTTTAATTAAAGAAAAACATATTAAAGCAAGTTTCTTTTCAGGTGGCATAACAAGTTATCATGTGAAAATGCTTGAAGAAGGATTGGTTGAGAATCTTTACGATGTCCAGTGCTTTGATATTGGTGCGGTAAAAAGTTTATCAAGAAATGCTCATCACTTTGCAATAAGTGCCAATGATTATGCAAATCCGAATAATCCAAACCGCGTGATCAAAGATTTAGATGTTGTTATTTTAGGTGCAACCGAAGTTGATTTAAACTTTAATGTCAATGTTACAACCGATTCCTATAATCAAATTATGGGCGGAAGTGGGGGTCATTCTGATACGAGTGAGGATGCAAAACTTTCTATCATTGTTACACCGCTTATGAAAGCAAGAACGCCGATTATAAAGAATCAAGTCAATACCATTACCACCCCAGGTGAGCATGTCGATTGTATTGTCACAGAACGCGGCATTGCGATTAATCCTTTAAGAAAAGATTTACTTAAGTGTTTATCGCATACAAGTCTTAATATCATGTCAATAGAATCATTACAAGCCATTGCTTATGATTATACAGGTGTACCAAAGACTAAACAGCATAAAGGAAAAAAAATAGGAATTGTCGAGTCAAGAAGGGGTCAAACAATCGATTCACTTTATCAAAAGGAGTGATGTTATGAAGATTAAGGATGTCGTACTTAATCATGAAAAACAAGCAGTAAAAGCTTTTTTAGCAACCTTTGATTTAGAGTATGAAGAGGATATTGAAGAAACAATCATTATAGAAGAAGCGGGTGCGCTAATCGCAACCGCCTCTTATGCTAAAAATGTTATTAAAAGTGTCGCAATCAATCCACACTACCAAGGCAATAATTTAAGCGCACCTTTAATTACAACCCTGATTAAAAAACTCAATCAAAACAATGTTCATTACATTTTTGTCTATACCAAACCGCATCAAGTCAAGATGTTTGAAGCGCATGGGTTTAAATCTATTGTAAAAACGTCGCAAATGGTTTTACTCGAAAAAGGGGATGCCATCACCAAAAGACTAAGCACCCTTAAAGAAAAATATGATATTAATAATGAGGAAAAGGCCTGTGTTGTTGTAAACGGCAATCCTATGACTAAAGGACATTTTCATTTAATCAAAGAAGCTGCGAGTCATCATCAAGCAGTGATTGTATTTGTGGTTGAAGAAGACCGCTCTTTTTTCCCGTTTAATGTCAGATATAACATTATAAAAAAAGCTTGTGAAGCAATCCCTAACGTTCAAGTAGTACCCAGTGATAGATATTTAGTTTCTTACGCATCATTTCCTAAATACTTTTTAAAACATGAAGCAATCATTAAACAAGAACATGCACTTATTGATGTTTTAATATTTAAACAATACTATATGCCGGTGTTTAATATTAGTGATCGTTATGTTGGAGAAGAACCGCTTAGCCCTATGACCCATGTGTATAACGAAACAATGCGCACACATTTGAATAATCACTTTCATATTATTAACCGTTTAAACTATGAAGAAACACCGATTAGTGCATCAACGGTTAGGAAGTTATTAAAAACAGAACCGCTAAGCAAAGTCAAACCTTATGTGGTTACACCAACCTATACCTTTTTAAAAAGTGAAGAGGGGGCTGAAATTATTGAACGGATTAAATCAGAAGACAAACGACATTAGTTCATCGATTTTAAACGCAAGAGATGCACGGTACGAAAAAATCACAGACCATTTTAAAACCAGTGAAAGTCTTGTCGTTATCTTAAAAAGTAACACCCCAGGGAAACAAAAACAAACCATCCTTTCCAAGCTACATTTAAAAATTATACACCAAGTGATTTTACAGGTTCATACACCACAAAGTAATGAGTATCATGAATCATTCGATGGTAATTATTATTTATATACCTTTAACGAACCAAGCCAGCCCCTCAAAAAGAAGATGATGTATCTAGAAAACACCCATCCAATCGGACGGTTTGTTGATATTGATGTCTATACGAAAGAAGGGCCTATCAGTCGACGTGATTTGAAAGCACCAAGTAGAAAATGCTTTTTATGTCACCATGATGCACACTACTGCAGTAGAAGTAAAAAACATTCTTTAAAGCGTTTAAATCAGTATATTGAAAACACAACTTTGGATTATTTAATCCAAACGTTAACCAATGAAGTCACGAGGGCCTTACATAAAGAACTCTATCTGCATCCAAAATTTGGCCTTGTGACAGCCAAATCAAACGGTGCCCATACGGATATGACTAAGGACCATTTTGAGGCTTCTATTGAAGCGTTAACCCCTTATTTTAAAGCGTTTTTAACGGCTGGGACAAAGTTAGATCAATCTAAAGATCGTTTAAGAGCGATTGGACTTGAAGCAGAAGTTGCGATGTTTGAAGCCACACAGGGTGTTAACACCCATAAAGGTATTATATTCTTGTTTGGGATTATTTTACCGTTTTATCTAGAGGGCTTATTAAACGGAAACACATTAAATGAAACCATCACGCAGATTAAATCATTCGCCTTAGCACTTACCAAACATGATTTTGATAATATCGTTAATAAACCATTTATGTCACATGGTGAGCATATCTATTTGACTTATGGGATTAAGGGGATTCGCGGGGAAATCAGTGAAGGATTCCCAAGTCTATTCTCATGGTATAAAAAATACCCTTATAATGATTATCAAAAATTATGTGCAATTATGGCACGCCTTGATGATACGACAATTATTAAGCGTAAGAATTTAGGAACATTAAGGCAAGTAAAATTAGAAATGCAGGCCCTTTTAGAAGAAAGACCGTGGCGTCAAGACTACTATGAAACATTATCTAAACAGTATCTGAATAATAATATATCGCCAGGTGGGGCTGCAGATTTGTTATCGGTTTGTTTCTTTTTTGAAGCGACTGATTATTTATTTAACCCATAGAAAAAAGCGCTATTTAGAGCGCTTTTTGTTTATAATAAATGCCTTGATAGGTTTGTTCACTACGCATTCGTTTATCAATTTCATTCATGACCACAAATTTTTTCAAAGTCCAAAGCGGTGCGATCAAGCTACTTCTAGGCGCATCACCGGTTACCCTGTGGACAATAATATTAGGGTTAAGCTGTTCGATTTGTGATTTAACAATGTCAACATATTCTTCAAGACTTAGTAAATGAAAAGGGGTTTGTTCATAAAGATAAGCAAGTGTTGTTTTTTTCATGATGTGAAGCATATGAATTTTAATCCCTTGAATGTCTAAGGTGTTTAAATGGTGAATGGTTTCTAACATCTTCGTTTTATCTTCATTAGGAAATCCGTTAATAATATGGACAACAACTTCTAAATTATACTGTCTTAATAAAGCAACTGCTTGATCAAAACAGTTTAAATCATGTCCGCGATTCATCCATTTTGCGGTTTCATCATGAATGGATTGAAGCCCGAGTTCAACCTGGACATCCACCGATTGATTAAGTTCAGCGAGGAGTTTTACTTTCTCTTCATCAAGCGCATCACACCGTGTGCCAACACTTAAGCCAACTATGTCCTTATCAAGCGTAATTGCAGTTTCAAATAAATTTCTTAAACTCTTTACATCTTTATAAGTATTGGTATTGGCTTGAAAATACGCAATGTAGTAAGCGTCTTGCCATTTTTTATGCATCATTGTTTTCACTTGTTGAAACTGTGTTTTTAAATCATCTTCAACATTTCCAGCAAAATCTCCACTACCAGAGGGACTACAGTAAATACAGCCACCTGTTGCTACACTGCCGTCTTTATTAGGACAGGTAAAGTGACCATTTAATGAAACTTTAAATACTTTCTTTCCATAACGGTTTTTTAAGTAATCACTGTAAATATGGTATTTTTTCTCTTTGTTTTCAAACATGGCTAACACCTCAGTGACATTTTATCATAATCAAAAGAAAACACGATAAAATATGATATAATGTTTTTGGTGATGTAAATGCTAGAAAAAATTAGATTAAGTATCGTTCAACCTGAAGGGTTGATTAAGTATCGTAAAGATAAATTCTACAAGGTATTGTTATATACTTTGTTTTTCGCACTTTTTATGGCGACAGCTTCCGTTGTCTCAACGGTAACATTTGATGGCTTAAGCCCAAGCGTTAAACAATCGATGCGTGAGGATTTTAATGTATCTGGTGTGCCTTGCGAAATTGTCGATGCAGAAGTGATGTGTGAGGGTTCAGTTACACATACCTATTATCAATCAGGCGTTTATGCCATTCATTTAAATGCAAATGAAACAGTGAATTATGAAGGAAATACTTATCATTTTATTTTAGAAGATGATAAACTAAGCGTTGTCTTTATGGATGTTGTTGTTCAAGATAAACTGATCAGTGAGATGCATCCTGCGATGCACAATTTAGATCTAACGCTCGATACACTAACTGAAACTGAGCTTATGGATGCTTTTTTCTTAGGTATTGATTATGAAATGACTGAGACTAAAGCGCTATGGGGAAGTGTGTTAGCACTTGGGCGAATCTTAAGTGCAATGCTATTATTTCATTTTTTCATTTTAGTCAATACGTTTTTAATAAGACTTAGACTAAGAATGATTCCGTTTAAAGAGCTTTATGTCATGTTTGCTTATGCTTCAACGCTTTTATATGTGGTATTGATTTTTGATTCAATTATCGCTTTGAATTTCTTTTTATTCTTATTGCTTTTATTTGTCGCATTTAGACAAACCTCACGTCTTGCGCTCAATTTACAAAATAGAATTGCCTATAATATCCAAAGACAACAAAAACAACAAGCTCAAGAGGCAGCAAAGGAACAACAAGAAAAAAATAGTGATGATGAAGGCCTAAATCATGACGCAGATGATTTAAATGATACACAAGAAGATAATCAACAAGAGGATGAAGATGCCTTAGATCATGATAAGTCATCAGACAACTAAGAATCTTACTTGTTTTATTAAAGCGCTTATGATATGATAATTTTGATATAAACAGCGAAGAACTAGAAGTAGTAATAAGGTGTGTATTTTCAAGAGACTTAGTGGTTGGTGTGAACTAAGAAATACCCTTTATGAATTAGTCTAGGGAGCTTTATATGTGCAACATGTGAGCATATAACGTACCTCTACGTTACAGAGTCAAGTGCTAGTTTTTAGAACTAAGGTGGTACCGCGGAATATTTCGTCCTTAAAAAGTAATTTTTTAAGGACTTTTTTTATTATAAAGGAGGCATTAATGATGGAGTATAATCCAAAAGCAATCGAAAAGAAATGGCAAAAGTATTGGTTAGAACATAACCGTTTTAAAGCGGAGGATTTTTCTGACAAACCTAAGTATTATGCGTTAGTTGAATTTCCTTATCCCTCAGGTGCAGGGATGCATGTTGGGCATATTAGAGCGTATACAAGTTTAGAAATCATTGCGCGTAAACGCCGTGCAGAAGGGTATAATGTATTATTCCCAATTGGGTTTGATGCGTTTGGACTCCCGACTGAAAATTATGCAATAAAAGAAAATATTCATCCACGTAAAGTGACCGATGATAATATTTTATCGTTTACCAAACAATTAAAAGATACAGGGTTTAGTTTTGATTATGAGCGTGTTGTTGATACGACAGATCCTGCTTATTACAAATGGACACAATGGATTTTCTTAAAGCTTTTTGAACATAATCTTGCGTATCGTAATAAGACATATGTAAATTACTGCCCAGATTGTAAAGTTGTGCTTTCTAATGAAGAAAGTCAGGGTGGCGTGTGTGATCGCTGCGGACATAGTGTTGTGCAAAAGGAAAAAGACGTTTGGTTCTTAAAGATTACAGCTTATGCGGAAAAATTACTAGAAGGCCTTGATGCTTTAGAAACCCTACCAAGAATCAAATTAGAACAAGAAAATTGGATTGGAAAAAGTGTAGGAGCAACGGTTAAGTTTGAGGTTAATGAAGTTGTAGAAACCTTAGAAGTTTTCACCACAAGACCTGATACATTGTTTGGCGCTACATTTATGGTCATTGCACCTGAACATCCATTACTTGATACTTATGAAAAGCAGATTGATAATTTAGAAGCTGTCAAAGCGTATCAAGAAAAAGCGCGTCACAAAACAGAATTTGAAAGAACGCAACTTGTTAAAGATAAAACAGGGGTTCAACTCTCGGGTCTAACGGCTAAAAATCCTGTAAACGGTAAAACCATGCCAATATTTGTCGCAGATTATGTCATGATGGGCTATGGAACCGGCGCGATTATGGCAGTCCCTGCCCATGATTCCCGTGATTATGATTTTGCGAAAGCTTATAATTGCGAGATTGTAGAAGTGATCCCAGGTGGCGATTTGAGTAAAGAAGCGTATACTGATACTGATTCAGGTAAAATGGTGAATAGTGACTTTTTAAATGATATGGAAGTAAAAGAAGCCATTCATGAGATGATTGAGTATTTAGGAACCCATAATCTTGGTGAAAAAGCGATTAACTTTAAAATGAAAGACTGGGCGTTCAACCGTCAACGCTATTGGGGAGAGCCGATTCCAATTGTTCACTGTGATCATTGTGGTATGGTCCCTGTGAACGAGGAAGACCTACCCGTTACATTACCCGATGTTGACCGTTTTGAACCTAGTAGTGAAGGAGAAAGCCCACTTGCTAATGTCGATGAATGGGTGAATACACCTTGTCCAAAATGTGGTCGTGCTGCAAAAAGAGAAACAGACACAATGCCACAATGGGCAGGAAGTAGCTGGTATTTCCTTCGTTATATTGATCCTAATAATAAAGAAAAGCTGGCTGATTATGATAAATTAAAATATTGGCTACAAGTTGATTGGTATAATGGGGGCATGGAACATGTTACCCGCCATGTTATTTATTCAAGGTTTTGGCATCATTTCCTATATGATATCGGGGGTGTACCGACTAAAGAACCGTATAAAAAGCGTACCGCTCAAGGGCTTATTTTAGGCCCTGATGGCGATAAAATGAGTAAATCAAAAGGCAATGTCGTGAATCCGCTTGAAACCATTGAACAATTCGGTGCGGATACTTTAAGACTTTATATCTTATTTATAGGGGATTATGAACAAGCAACCCCATGGAGTGAATCGGGTGTTAAAGGGGCTCGAAGATTTTTAGATAAGGTATGGCGTTTGCAAGACAAAGTTAAAGATAACACTAAAGATTCAGATTCACTGATCACCTTATTGCATCAAACCATTGATGGGGTGCATCAAGATACTGAACATGTTAAATTTAATACGGCAATTGCAAAACTGATGACATTTATTAATGAAGCTTCAAAAGAAGAAGCTGTATCAAAAGAAACGTATACTACATTCTTAAAACTATTGAACCCATACGCTCCGCATATTGCAGAAGAAATCAATGAGCGTATTGGCAATCAAGAAGATTTAGTGTTTGCAAAGTATCCCAAAGCAGACCCTAAAAAAATGGTCGAGCAAACCATTACTATCGTTATTAGTGTAAACGGTAAAGTAAGAGATAAGATTGATGTTGATCAAGCCATCGATAAAGATAGTCTTGAAAAACTAGCGTTAAATCAAGAACGTATTCAACAATTTATTGAAGGAAAAACGATTCGTAAAGTCATTGTTGTCCCTAAAAAACTTGTTAATATTGTTGCAAATTAATTGGGCCTCCCTTTAGGGAGGTTCTTTTTTTAGGAGTGAATTGCCTTGATTAAAAAAATTTTAATAAAATTGTGGTAATAAGGATTGATAACCCAGTAATTAAATGTTATAATCTCATATGTAAAAACGCTTTCATCTGAGGCGTTTAAATTTTGAAGAAAGTAGCTACTTTAAGGAGGATTTTTTAAATGAAAAAATTTGAGTACATGGAAAAACACGGTTATGAACAACTGGTATTCTTCCATGACAAGACAACAGGATTAAAAGGGATTACATGTATTCATAACACAACACTTGGCCCAGCACTTGGTGGGACCAGACTTTGGGAGTATGAAAATGAAGATGATGCAACACTTGATGTTTTACGTTTAGCACGTGGTATGACTTATAAGGCTGCGGCTGCAGGATTAAATCTTGGTGGTGGAAAAACTGTTTTAATTGGCGATGCAACCAAGGTAAAAAATGAAGCGTACTTTAGAGCACTTGGACGTTATGTACAAACATTAAATGGACGCTATATCACAGCTGAAGATGTTAATACATCAACTAAGGATATGGACTTCGTAAACATGGAGACTGATCACGTTGTTGGACTTGAGGGAAAAAGTGGTAACCCTTCACCAATCACTGCACTTGGTGCATTCCATGGAATCCGTGCATCGTTAAAAGATGTTTATGATGATGACTCAATTGAAGGCCGTACATTTGCTGTACAAGGGGCTGGACAGACTGGGTATTATCTTATCGGATACTTATTAGAAGCAAAAGCTAAAAAAGTTTATTTCACTGAAATTAATGATAAACATATTGAAAAAGTTAAAAAAGAATATCCTGAGGTGGAATTTGTAAAACCGGATGATATCTTCAGTTTAGAAGTTGATGTTTTCGCACCATGTGCATTAGGGGCAGCAATTAATGATAAAACCATTCCGATGATTAAAGCACCAATTATCGCAGGAACAGCCAATAATGTATTAGAAGATGAAGAAAAACATGGAACGATGTTAAAAGAAAACAACATATTATATGCTCCAGACTTTGTAATTAATGCAGGTGGCCTCATTAATGTTTATCATGAATTACAAGGTTATAACCGTGATAA
>Ga0194138_10000100_pt1 | contig 42093 bp, 52 predicted proteins | sample TARM_MetaG_T2_14_FD_134022 | JGI IMG/M metagenome (GOLD analysis project Ga0194138, IMG submission 134022) | Freshwater microbial communities from Pennsylvania, USA, analyzing microbe dynamics in response to fracking - TARM_MetaG_T2_14 (version 2) | ecosystem: Environmental > Aquatic >...
CATAGTTGGTGAGCTCTTCAGTAGCAACCAAGATTCCAGCTGCATGCTTTCCGGCGTGAGATGCGTGCCCTTCGATTTCACTGACAAGGCGCATATTCGGATAGCGCTCAATAAACTTTTGCCCTGCCTCCGTGGTATCGAATGTATCTGCAATACACATTGCGGCTCGTGCATCACCTGAGCTTCGTTCAATGATAGCATCTTTAACTTCACTTGTTTCATAAGCAGGTATCTCCAATGACTTGGCAAATTCCCCAATTGCTGACTTAGCTTTCAAACGGTTGATGTTAGCTAGACAGCGAACCTTGTTTTGCCCATACTTGCGCTTCAGATATTTAACTACGTTTTCACGCTTAGCATCTGGGAAGTCCACATCAATATCAGGCAAGTCGTGACGGTTGATATCAATGAAACGTTCAAAGATTAGGTCATGCTCAATTGGGTCAACTTCTGTGATGCCCATCAGGTAGCAGACAAGCGAACCAGCGGAAGAACCACGTGCTGGCCCAACCATCATTGTACGCTTGGCTTGCTTAATCATATCTTGAGTAATTAAGAAGTAGTCTGTGTAGTCTTTCTCTTTGATCAGATTAAGCTCTTTGTGAAGACGCTGCTCATAGCGTTCATCCCAAACATCTTTTGTCTTTGAGAAGTCCATAGCCTTGATCAAATCATGATCACCATCCCAGTGAACCATGCCAGCTTTTGGAATGTCAAAATGCTCAATTTGATCTGCGATTTCACGAGTTAGTGAAACAGCAAACTCATCACCATACTCAGCCATCCATTCCGCTTCTGAAAGGATGTGTTGAGGATAGATTTCTAAGTTGAAGCTATGCACCACCCCGTCACCTCGACCTTTACGTGCTCCTGCAAGGAGTTGGTACACGTCTTTGTCTTTGAGCTTTGGATAGTTATTGGTAACAATTGCGACCTTCTTTCCATCCTGTGCGATGTTGTTTGGATGAGCTTGTCCACAATAAGTCCAGTTGGCTTTCTCGTGAGCAATTGGAGATATAACGACCACATCATCCAAGCTGGTAAGGTTTGAATAGTTGAGTCGAGGGATGTAGTAGAAGTTGTCAAATGCTTTGGATGTAAGCTCATAAATGCGCTTGAGACCCTTGGCATTCTTGGCAATGAATATCCAAGGCAACGATGCATTGCGTTGCTTGCTATCATCAGGTAGACAGAATAAGCGAACGCCATAGATTGGTTTAAAGCCATGCTTCTTACTCGCTTTCTCAAGTTGTACGTGACCAAAAGTATTGTTGAGGTCAGCGACCCCAACAACACCATCAGTAGCGTACTCATGAATGTTTTTCATATGCAGAAATGACTGCTTGAAAGAGAATTCAGTTTGTAACGCTAGATGAATCATTACTTGATTACTCCTGTTGCACATAGGTGTTTGTAACAACGAATCATTGCTGTTACGTCAGCTTTTGCTCTGTGAGCATCAGGGAACTGCTCATTGAACAAGTGTTGGTAAAGATTGCTCAAAGACATACGACGTTGCTCAATGTGCATTGTCTTTTGAACTGTACAAACCTTTTCTGGTGGGAATGGGAAGTGTACAATCTTACCAATACGAGAAATCTCGTTTGCCATCATTGCTGTATCAAATGCACAGTTGTGAGCAACCCAAGCATGAACACCAACATGGAACTTAGCAATCTGTGGAAACACTTCACAGAACAATGGAGCATCTTTAACCATCTCTGGAGTGATGTGAGTGATCTTAGTAATCTCCTGTGACACCTCACCAAATTGAGGGCGGAGGAAAGTATCAATTTCATCAATCTTCTCGATGACACCATCTGAGCGATGAACCAATTTTGCCATGTAAAGCTCAATGATTTCAGGTTGCTTTTCCATTTCCTGAACTTCTGGTTTGATTAGACCTGTTGTCTCTGTATCAAACGCTACTACAATTTTTTCCATGAGTATTCTCCGGTTAGTTAAAAGCCTCTTTGCAGAGGCTTATATTATATTATATTTTACTTTTCAGATAAAGGCTTACGTAGTTGAATCATCAGCGCTAAATTCTGTTCACAATCACCCATGATAAAGTTTGTGACAATATCCATAGGCTCAAGTTTCTTTGTTTTGTAGTAAGTGTATGTGTAGAGCTTTTCAAATGTACGCTCTGTGAATACATTACAGTGTGTAATATCACTAGCCTGCATATGGCTGTTGTAGTAAGGAACAACAATGTTGATGTGACCACCTGGCTTTAGCACTCGACGAATCTCTGTCATTAGGAACAGAATGTTCTCAACGTGCTCTAGCAAGTGATAACAGTGAATCATATCAACTGAATTATCTTCAGCAGGAATACTCATTGTATTGGCATCCCAGCCCATTGCCAAGTCAAGCGGAACAGCACCATCAATGTGTTTATTGCCAGCCCCAAGATTCAATACCAAACCTTCTTTTGATTGTAGGATTTCGCTGTAGTTACGCATCATCCCTAGATTGAATAGATCAATCAATGTTTTCATATTTTGTCTCCTTGATCATTTGAACCATTTGTTGAATCTTGTTCAAGTCTTTTACACCATCTTTATTTTTGTAGCGCAAGATATACTTGATTACATTACCTTCCATGCCATTAAGGTCATTTGCTGCATTGATAACACCAGGCTCAATCACCAAGTCCTTGTAGTGGCTTCCGCCATGTTGATATTGGAACACTGGTAGTGACATCAAGCGGGCAACCTTTAAAGCCTTCTCTGTGATACCTAGTTGCTCACAAATAAGCTGATCAGTAAGATTGCCAAGACCGACTGCTGGAGTCTCACCAAGGAACTCACCCGTGTTTGGCATAACCTGAACAGCACGGTCATCCCAAAACTCTTTGAAGAACTTGTGCTTGGTAGCAGTAATATCTACAATTGGAATGTTATAGTGATCACACCACTTTCTAATTGCCATATCTGCTAAATCAGACTCAGCAGGGTCAGATACGCGAGCTGTATAAATCCACACTTCTTTCCCTTCGCTGACAGCTTGTTTAACCTTTTCAACCATAGCAGGGACAGGCTTGCCAATATGCTCAACACCTTTCCACCCATGGTATTCCGCTAGTGTACCATCAAGGTCAACGGCAATTGCATAACGCTCGGCTTTGCCACCGTGATTATCTTGTGCTGCCATTTCTGCAAATGTTGGTTCGCTCATAATCATCTCCAATTTCTCTGTTGTTGTCATCATTACTTAGCGTTGCGTACTTGGTCAATTAATTTGATGTAAGGAATTAGCTCATCAGTGCCATCAAACTTGTCATGGATGATTGATTCCAAACGATTAAGTGCATATGTCTTGCCATCACGCAAGAACTCTGCAAACTCAGGGAATGCTTCTACAACACAATTGTACATGGCATCCATCACTTCACGATACTCGCCCTGTGTACGAGAGCTTGCACGAGAAGCCATCATGTCACTCAGAGAGCGGAGGTTGAACTTGGCAGTGATGTTGGTTGAGATGTTTGTAGGGAGAATGCCACGAGCATCTTCAATCGGAACACCAGCTGAAACAAGGTCATCATATGCTTCTTGAATCATCTCCATTGCATCATCATACATAGCTTTTTGCAATGGAGTCTTGATGCCTGGTCCAGTGATGTACTCAAAGCCATCCATGTTAAGTATACGCATAGTTTGCTGTGCATAGCTACCAGTGCGGTTGCGAACAAACTGATGAGTAAAGGCGCGTGATACGCCTTCGATGCAGAATGTGAAGTCTACAAATTCCCAGCTTGACTTGATTGTATTGACCATGTACTCAAGCTGTTCTTTCTTTGCTTCTTCCGACATGCCAATTACATTCTCTAGCATATCAACACCCATATTCAAACGAGTGTTCTTTGTGAAGATTAGAGTGTCAACAGGGTTTGTAGTATGTGCAATTAGTGTTACTTTCATTTTCTGATTCCTAGCATTCTATCGTAAGCTGAAGTTTTCATCATTGACTCAATTCGATCAATGTCTTGTACTACATCATCCAAAAGGACTTTGCGCCATGTAGCGTGGCGACCAAGAGAATAGATATTGTGCTCTGATGATATTTTGTACATCAGGTCTTTTCTGTATTCCTCCTCAAGCGGAACAAACTTGCCAAACTCTTGACGGTAGTGGCTTGTTACAGTGTTGAAGTCACTAACAATCCCAAGAGTTGTCAATAGCTCATCAATCACTGTATCACCAACAGGGGCAACAGACTCAACAATCAATTGATTGCAAGTAATTGACGCTCTGTATATTGGCGTATTGCCAGGGAAGTAAACAGTCTGATACATGTCACAATTTTTGATTTCTCGTGTTGAGACATATATAGGCTTTTGCTTTTCCGCTTTCTTGATTGGAGTCTCAATCCCAAGCTTGCTGGCTAGGATTGGCAAAGGAAGCGTGCTGACAACAGGTCGCTTCAATTCACTCAAGTTCGCATTACTACCATAAGAAATACGATTATCAAGATGATTGAGCATAAGCTCATGGAAATTAGCAGGCGCCACATAACGTACAGAACTGCTAATGTCACTAATGCTGCGGTCATAATAACCTCCAGTAACCTTATAGCTGTATAAGTTACTCAAGAACAAACTAGGCTGAACAAACTCACCCATATAGAAAATGCCCTTGTGCACTTTAACTTTCTTGAAAGGTATTCCAGTCAGCTGGCTAACCTTGTCAGTACGAAAGCGGAGTAAAGCTTTATGAGTATTCGGTGTGTCTAAGTATTCATGTATCACGGCATTTTTGAACGCATATCCTGCGAGGCATCCCGTAAGCCCTGCTCCAAGTATAACCATATTTTTAGTTCCATGTAATAAAGAAAATGGGAAGCTTTTCAGCTTCCCAGTTTCGAATCAACTCTGGTCAATTATCAGTTACATGGATGGGTTGATAAAATACGTGCCCAGAGTATCATCTATGCTTATGCTTCAGTAGTAGCTTCAACACCAGCAATTTGGTTTACCATAGCGTGGATTGCTAGGTAGTGAGATTGGTGACGCTTAACGTTCTCTGATGTTTCTTCGTTGCCATCAGTACCTTGGATGAACGCAATTGCTTGCTCTTTTGAACAAGTTGGGTTCGCAACAAGGAAGGCATAGAACTTGCCAGCAAAACCTTGTTTGCCACCGCCGTTACCACCTTTTGATTTCTTGAACACTTCAAGCTCATTTTTCTTAGCGTAAGCACGAATAAGAGCAGCAGCAGATTTTTCAGTGCCGTTGATTGCTTCAGCAAGAGTAGCAACAGCGCCATCAAAACCTTCTTCAGTTGAAAGGTCAACACCTTCAACTGCTTCAAGAAGCTTCTGTTCTTTTTCTTCTTTGCTTACTGCTAGACCAGCATCAACCATGAATTGGTTGAACAGGCGTGTAACGTTTTTGAACGTTGCACCAGCAGAGATCATGTCAAGTTTGATTGCATCTTCTTCTTTGCCAGCTTCATGTGCTGCGTCAAATGCTTCGCGGATTGCAACTTCTACTTCATTTTCATTAACTTGTTCAGGCATGGGATACTCTCCAGTTGTATTTGTTAGGGGAAAAACTAAATAACCTTTTAGGCTAGGACTTAAATATAACCTATAGGCTTGTTTAAGGGAAGCGTTTTTGACAAATTTCTTATAACTTTTTAGCCCTTTTTATTAACTAAATACGGATTCGGTTATATTGAAATATTTGCCTTTCTTCTCCACTCTGATACGAATAGCTTGTTTCAGAGTTTCTGTTTGTGGCATGAACTCAGCAACTGTTTTGGTTGGTGTTCCGCCTCTGTACTTAATCCAGTGATGGGCTTTCTGTCTTGCAAACCCTCTGTGCTCAAGGCAGATGTGCTCTTTGATAACCCGTGAGCCGCAGTGGTACTTAACAACCAGTGTTGTAGGCTTCCCAAATCCTGGCTTTTGTTCATATGTGACATGGTCTACTTTCAACCAATGAGGTTGTCCATCATCAATGATATGAGCATTGGCTGCATTAGGAGTCAAACCATGCTCTCTAGGGAATTTGTATCCACAGCGTTCACAAATGCGAACAGCTGCGTGAACCAATAGGTTACACTTTGGACACTCCTTCATGATTGGCTCACCACCACCTTTGCCCTTGCCTTTGATTTTGATCAATGGGTCATTGATTGGCCCAAGTCTTTCAAAGTTGCCAGCAAAGTCAAGTATCAGGCAATTCTCTTTGCCTTCATAAGTACGTGAGCCACGACCTGCTATTTGTACATGAAGCACTGGTGATTCAGTCAAGCGTAGAACACCAATCAAGTCAATTGCTGGATGGTCAAAGCCAGTTGTCAATACATCAACGTTAACAACACAACGATATTTGAAATTCTTAATATCATTGATAACCTTGTCACGGTCAAATCCATACTCATGCATTCGACTGTGAACAACAATTGTTGGAATACCTTCTCTGTTCAACCACTCTGCTATGTGATCAGCGTGATCCATATCAATAGCAAACAACAACCATTGCTTTCTGTCTTTGCCTCGCTCAACTATCTCTTTCAAGATAGCATCAGTGACAGCCTTTCTGTCATACTTCTGAGCCAAGTCTTTGAGGTTGAAGTCACCACCTGTCATCCTTACATCCTCAGCATCCATCTTAAATGATGTGCCCTCAGCAGTAAGCGGAGTCAGGAATCCTTCTTTGACAAGTTGAACAAACTTCTCTTTCTTAGTCCAGTCAACAATAACATCATCAAATAGATGCTCATCACCTTTGCCATAGATGTAGCCAGTGCCAAGGCGATAGTATGTAGCGGTGAATCCAATGACAGTTGCTTCAAGTTCTCTGAGTAGCTTTCTGTACATTGACTCAGGGTCATATGATACACGATGGCACTCATCAATAACAACAAAGTCAAAGTCTTTGAAAAGCTCTGGGTTACGATAAGCAGACTGAACGCCTGCTACCGTAATATCACCAATCTCTTTTCTACCACCAGATGCTGAATACATGCTGACTTTCTTGCCAGTGAACTTCTCAATTGACTTGTAGTTCTGGTCTAGGATTTCCCACACGTGGGATAAAACTAGAACCTTAGCACCACGCTCATTAGCCCATTGAATAAAGTCAGCAATACAGTATGATTTGCCAGCACCAGTAGGGTATGCTACAATTGGATTCTTGCCAGGCTTTGTAAAGATGTATGAAGCAATAGCTGGTGTTGACTCTGCTTGATAATATCTTAATTCAATTCCCAAAACATTTCATCCTTTTCATATTGATCACATGGTTTGAAATCATCACATACAACATTTGCATAAGTACAGCGCCAAATGCCATTGTCTTCAACATCAACATGCTTGCAGTTCTTGCAAGAACGCTTCATTGGCTTCTTGTCAAAGCAAACTTGACGAGCGTCACAAAGCTTACACTCAAACCAAGTTGGTTGGTTGTTGCCAATTCGGTCTGAAAGAACTTCAAGCATGATCACTTCCGCTTCTTTACGTTGTAGCTCTTTGAAGTGCGCCTCATCAAAGTCTTCCCATTCAAGATAGATTGTTGAGTCATTCTTGTTGTAAGCCATATACAGAGCTTTGGTCAATTTGCGATAGCCCATATAGGCTTGCATCTGATCATAGTGGCCAGGCTTTGATACTTTAACTTTGTTCTTTAACAGGTCTTTGAATGACTTGTCATTGTGAGTCTTGAACTCTGTAAGGAATGTCATTCCCTTGTATGTCTCAAAGAACTCAGAGCCAGGGTGGAACACACCCTCTCCATCGATGTGACCCTTCCAGTGACCTGCAACACCTGACACACTAGCTTGATCATTCTTGACAACAATGCCCAGCTTCTTCAACTCAGCTGTTAAGACTGGCTCCATGCGATGCCCTTCATTGAACAGGCGGAGAATACGAGCTGAGTGCTTAACAGTGTAGCAGTCATAGTGAGCCAATTGCATTTGGCGGATACATTTGTTACCGATTGAAGACAAGCCATTGTAGCCACGTAGGTCTTGTTCAATTTCAATCTCATTTAGACGCCACATCATCTCCTGTTCAGGAGTGCGCTTCTTCTTCAGAAGACTTCCAATTTTTGCCATAATAGTATTCCAAGGTGTCTACAAAAAAGGCAGCCTACAAGAGACTGCCAAGGGGGATTGCTAACAAATAAAACTTTGATCAACTTATCAGTGGTTGAACACAAGTTGAGAAATTACTCTACAGCTTTGTAGCCTTTGATTTCGTTCTTTGCTGGCCATTCAGATGTTTCAGGCTTGACAGAAAGCTTGATCATCATGTCTTGGTCATGCAAGTCAACAGTATCTTCAAGCTCACCTTCAAAGCCAATTGCTTCACAGATTGATTTCAAATCAGATTGTGCAATTCGAACAGCAGTTTCATTTTTGTTGATGATGTTTAAGTTAGTGAAGACAAAACGACCTTCTGACTTAACTTCTTCACCATCAATTTCAACGTCTTCAGTGATACGGAACTTAAGAGCAATGTATTTGCCATCTTTAAGTTTTGTATCTTTAAGCTCAGACTTAACGATTTCAGCTGGGTACCAACCTGCAGGCAGTACAGTGAATTCCATTGACTCAGCTTCTTCTGGTACGAAAACGTTTGGTAATAGTGCCATGATAGTGTTCCTTATTTGGTTCAGTTTCAGTTTCTAAAATAGGCGGTAGGATTACCGCCTAGACGTAGTATAAAAGATTCTAAGCGGCTTTTCTAGCCTTTTTAGCTTTAATCTTATTAAATAATTCAGTGAGGTTAGGAACGCTGTCAGCGTCCTTGGCAAACTCACCTTTAGGGTCAAGTGCACCAGAGCGGTCTTTTGCAAAGATGCGACGAGTAGGTTTTGTCTGTAGGAATGGCAAACCTTTACGGTCTGTATCCATATAGAACAATTCATCTACTAGGTAAGGCACCTGATTGCCCAGCACTTTACCTGGCAGCAATAGCTCAGTGTATAACACTCCGCTATCTTCATCCTGAACATCAATCTTCTTACAAGTGAAGACAGTGTTGACATCCTTCAGGTCACGGAACTTCTTAAGCATTGGAATCATAGCGTGAGCCAACGCTGCATATGCTTGACGACCATCCTTGTGCTTTGGAAGTTCTTCTTCAATCAGAACCTCAGCAATCTCAGATAGTGAGTCAAGACAGATTGTTTCCCACTTGCCATCTTTGTTGTTCTTCTTGATGTACTCGTAAGCATCATCAAGGTCTTGCAGAGTGCTAATCTCAATGAATGGCACATCTACTTCAGACAGAGACAGCAAGCCTTGCTCAGCGGAAATAAGCAAAGGCTTTGGAGCTGTAGCACACAGACGTGTCTTACCAACACCTGCGCCACCGTAAACAATACACTTAACACCATTGAATTCAATCTCTGATGTTTGTTGAATCTTAATTGCCATTATTCTTCATCCTTAGCAACTGGAACTACTTTGATTGATGGTAAGCTAGGCTTGACAGTAATGTAATCATCAAGCTCAGCAGATGCTTCATCAGACAGCTTGTCATAGACTTTCTTGTCAAGCTCAAACTTAACACGAATTGCATCTGATGCTTCTTCTGAAAGAATATCCTGCTCAAGAGCTTCTTCAATTTCAGATTGGCTGAATGAGTATGTCTGACCATATGTGCCAGTGACCATAAAGCCACCAACTTCAGACTTCAGAGTGCCAAGGTTGTTTTTGCCAAATAGCTCTTCAAGGATGCTTGCACGCAAGTCACGCTCTTGTGATTGAAGCTCTTTGATTTTAGCAGCAATGTCTTGTTGCTTTTGGATGTTCTTCACTAACTCTTCAGATTGAATCTTTGCCATGGTTACTCTCCAGTATCTAACAAATGCTCCATCCCTCTTGGGATACAAGGAGCTGCTTCTGAAATGCGGATGTAGCAGCCACCATCAGGTGAAGCTACTGTTCCACGATATACACATAGTTGATCAACTTGGCTATCATCACCCCATATGTGTGCATGGGATATAGCATCTTGCAGAGGCTTGACTAAGTTGTCCAAGTCACGCTTGCGTTTATCAGGCATCCAATAGACTACATCAATCCTAACTTTGCAATCAATTGGCTCCATGCCTGCTAACTGCTCGTGAGCATCATTAATAAGCTGATCACGAAATTTTTTGCCCTTGGCAGATATGAACACACCACGTTGAGTCTTAACATAGTAATTGTTCACACTAGGCGGAAATGCAGTAAACAATTCACATATCATTGAACAACTCCATAAGATTTCTAGCAATCTTGTCAGCTTTGCTTTGATTAATGTCCTTCTCTGTAATTAGCTTGTCTGCTAGTTGGAAGCTGTATTGAACCTTGCGTTGGTCAATTAGCTCAATTGCATATTTGATCAATTCAATATTATTCATCCAATAAACTCTCCATTATCTGAACACAAGGAGTGTTCTTCTTTTTACAGGTTGGGTGACCATCAAGCAGCCTGACCATACCCATGCGCTCCATTGAACGTAGCGTTCTCTCAACAAACTCTTTTGTTGACATCTTGCGCTCTGCTGCCAATGCATCCATCTTTGAGTTCATTCTATCAATGAGAACTGTTCTCTTAACAACCTTTGCCTTTCTTTGTTTAGGGCTTGTGCTGCCATGATTTAGAGCTGCAATCAAACGCTCTTTGAGGTGCTCAATAGCAAAGTTGTACTCATTGCTGCTTCGCATATAAGCCAAGTTGTGGTTGATGTTTTCCATCTCCCAGTCTATCATTGACTTACCCCACAGCCAGCAGCTATCATCAATCTCAATATCTCCGCTTGTCCAATGATTGAACACTGTGGCAAGGGCTGCAAACTTGATCATCTTGTGAGCCATACGTGAAGCCATATTCTTACTCACAGGGTCATCTTCCCATTGAGTCTCATACATTTCAGATATGTCACAATACTCTTCAAATTGTGCATCAGTGAGCTTAACAATGTGAGGCGTGAAGTCAGTAACTGCCTGTACTTTACTACCTTCAAGAATCAGCAACTTGTACTGCTCTACTATTTCTTCATCAAAGTCGTATGTAAAGCTTCTGTTTCTGTCACGGTTAATCTTTGGCTTATCTACAACTCTGAACACTGTTTGTCGTGGCAAGAAGCCAGACTCAAGTGCATTCATATCTTTAAGTGAACGAGACAGTGATTCTTCAGTTGATTCAAGAACAAAGCTAGGCGCTGGTGCTCTGAATCTCTTCAGGCTGTTTTCTTCACTTGAGTATGAGCGAGTTGATGAGTAACTCAAATAACCAGAGTTCAAGAAGTTTTCCATAACATAAGCGGAAAGCTCATCTGCGTTACCAGACTTTGCACCAAGCATGATGCCAGCTTCCTGCATACAGATTATTCTTGAGCGACCACACTCCAAATCTTTGTGTAGTGGTTTTGGTGCTGTATAGTTGTTGGCACCAAGAAAGCTTATTGCTCCATCACCTCCAGATAAATTAATGATTTTGCCATTCAAGCCACCTGAAAATAGCTCATTGAAATACTTACTGATTTGACCTTTGCCATAGCCTGTGCCTGCTGAAACTGTAAAGGACAGATTCAATCCAGACAGCTGGTCAGACATAACATTCCACTTTGCCCCACAAATGGCAGCAAGAGAGCCAAAGCACATCGAGAATGCAAACTCATTGCATGGTCGAGGCATGTCTCTCATTATTTGGTGGTACAAGCGACCTGTTCTGCCTGGCGGTACAGGTGGAGGTGTGTATTTTGCTTCCTCTTTTTCAATCGTAGGTATCTCAAATGACTGCGCTTCTTCGTCTGAGGCTCTTTGGATTCCGCCATCAACTAATCTCTCCAAATCTTTCATTCGTGTTAGCCAACGCTCTGTTCCCGCTTCTACAGATGATTCCATAGCTGAGCGGAGCATTGACAAGATTATTGCTCTGGAAACTCCATCCTTTGCAAGTTGGAATGAAAGGTTTCTGAGCGACTGGTGGAACTCCTTGCCTGAGCGGATGTTCTCGAACATCTCATCAAGCGTCTCCACTTCTCCACTTGACTTGCTTTCACCACTCTCACGTGTGCGCTCCTTAACTTCTTCAGGTGCAACATGGATGGTCTGAAACTTGTCTCCTTCAAAGTAGCTGAAGTGCTGATAGCTCTCTGGATTGTCTGAGCGTGGTAAGAACCAAATCTGTGACCACGTGTCCATCTCATGAGCATATTTAAGTGCGCATCCATTGGCTGTCAACTCATCAATGAGTTGAGACATATTTGTATGCAGCTCATGAGACTCAATTGGGTTGCTAAGCTCAATGATACCACGATACTTGTGATAATCATCAGAGTGACTATGAGTTGTATACAAAATATGAGAGTAACCAAGGGCACAAAGCGCATTGTGACACTCTCCAATTGTAGGAGTTTTGTTACCGTTAATGCCACCATCACCATCAATGATAAGTAGGCTAGAGTATTCCAAGTGTTCATCGCATCGTCCTGGTTGTGTTAAAGCACCACGGATAAAACCAGTACCGAGCTTATTACCCTTCTCACACTTCTCAAAGATTTTGTCCATCTCAGGAAGTGTCATTGAGTAAATCTCAGCCTTGGAATTTGCCTTTTCAGATGCTTGTACTGTAATCTTGAACATATGCACTATTCCACAATAAAACCCGTGCAGACTACCTGCAACGGGTCTTATATTATATAACTATATATAGACTATCAATAAAGAACTTTTTATTATAAGTATATAACTAACAGTTATAAGCAGACTATGTTTTGTTCATGAACTTCTGTGATAATGCGCCTGTCAGCAAGCTCTGTGATATTCATCAGCGGAATCATGCTGCGCTTGTATAGGTCATCAAGCTTGTCATAATCATATTGCATAGACCACTTCTCGCCAAATGTATTAAACATGATTTGACGACAACGTTCTTTTGTCTCTGCCTCAATGATGACAAAGCGATTAGGGAATGTGTGGCCACAGCCAAATGTAAATATTTGAGTTTGACGTTCCATTACAAGTCCTCCAACTCTGCAATTTCAATAACTACACTCTCAAGTCTTTCTTTGACTTCAACTTGAGTCACAAGTGCTTTAAGCAGCGCGTAATTCTGCACCAAGTCTATTACCTTTTGCGTAGTGTCAAGACCTAATGAAGCTAGTGTTTCCTTAGTGTTTGCAATCTTCACTTCAGAGTGAGCTTTTATGAAGTCAGGAATCTCAACACCTGCAATTGTGTGGTATCCATTCTTTCTCGGCATCTCACCCCAAACTTTTGAATACACTGCACTTGCTTCTTCAGCAGCCTTCTTGTCAATCTTTTCTTGAATGCTCATTATATGTTTCTCCCATCATTGATTGCTTTTTCATTGATTTGCTCACACTCGCTGATTGATTTCCAGCGGCTGCTCATAACAGTGGTTCGTACTGAAGATGGGTCAGAATTTGACATGAGCAAATTCAAGCGCTCTTTATCAGCATCAGACTGGTTTGCCAACAAGCGGTTTGCCTTGCGAAGCTTTTTGTTATTTGCCATTAACTGCAAGATTGCTGGTGCCAATAGAGCAGCAGTAATTGAACCACCTACCAAGTAAGCAACCTGCTCACTAGTCATTGTAAAATCCATCATCACATTCACCTTCTAGGTATGAGATTGCTTTGTCCATGCGCCATTGGTACAACTCAGCCAAGCGGATTTCTGTATCAAGCGCATTCTGTAGTAGTTGAAGAGCTGTATCAGAGTCAACTTCAATCACTGTTGTGGAGATATTCAAAGTCACCAATTTATCATGAGTGTCTTTGTTCTTATTAATTGAATCAATCTTTGCTTTGATATCATCAATTTTGCCAGCTGAGATATTGGGCTTGCCAATAAGCTCACGAATATGTTTTGCCTTTGTGGCAACCTTTTGGTATGATTCAACCTTCATTAGAATTTACCTCTGTGTCGCATGTCTATGTAAACAGAAGTTCGACCGTTGTAGCCCATAAATCTGATCACCTCATGGGCAAATACAAACTTCTTATTAATGTGTTTAAACTTGATAGAGTTAGCATGGTGAATAATATCACAACGGTCTCTATGACCATCACAAATCAAATGATAAAGCTCATTCATCAAAGTCTTTTGTTGGCGATAGTTATCACACCACACTAGCACGACTGGCTCATCTGCATAGACTGCTTCTTTCCAGCTTGTGAAATGCTTGAACTTAGCATCCATATACTCTTTGTTAGCCACGATGAGCACTCCCATCTTCAGATTGATCAGGATTGAATCGCCCAAGAATATAATCTGGGCGACGTTGATCAGGCTGAGGACAAGCAGCAACAATTCGCCAGCCTGAGTTTAATGCGCCTTGGAGCTGGTCTGTACAAGCATCTTCTAGCAGCATCATATCATTGTATGTAGCAAGGGCACTGCCAGGCATATGGACTTCACACTTGTTATTGTATGTGTTTCCGCTTGGTAGCTCAAGCTGCTCCAATGACTTCTCATTCACCTTGCTAAACAGAAGCGCTGGGTCAACTTGCTTAACAATAGTCTGCTTCAATACCATCTCAATGCCTTTCTCAAGCAAGTCCAGATATTGCTCAGCAGTAAGGGTGATGTCATCTGATTCCAAATCAACTATGTCTCGACTGTGGTAGCCGTTGCCGTCATCAGGAGTAATAAGCGGAAGAAGAGTAAACGGCTCAGTGCCGTCTACTTTGCGAGATAACTCAGTGTGCATCTTCACATATGAATCATAAGAGTCATATTGGTTGATTCGCAGCTGAACTGCATATAGTTTAATGTTAATCATTAGCATACTCCAAATGCACAGTAAATGATGGCATCTCGTAGTGATACAAAGTAGCGAGTGCGAGCATACCAGTTGAATTTGCCTTGACCTTCCACTTTACGGATGCGATAAGGCTTGTCTTTGCCTTCAATCATGACCAGATAATGCTTATCTTCTTGGCTCTTAAAGTTGCGGTGTACTTTATATGATGGTAAAATCTGCTTAGCCATGATACTTCTCCAATTCGCCTTCTCTTACATCCCTGTATTGCCACCATGCCTCACAACTCTCTGGGCCAGAGCCTGTAACTTGCAAAGTCCTGTGCATCCACTTCCAGAAATGCACCTTGTCACCAAGCATGATAGGCGTGCTCAAAAATACAAGCTGTCCACTCTTTGTTTCTATAGAATTTGGCGTAAAAATCCAAGTAATTAGCCAAGCTCCACATATGTATCCTGCAAGCTTCACTAAATAAAACAAGATAATTAAAAGCACAATTCCAATTGATCTTAACTTTGTCTTATCCATGATACTTCTCCACTAGTTTGGTCAGTTTAGCGGAAAGTGAACGCTTTTCCTGTAGAAGCGAGCGTTTGTACTGTTGCTTAGTCATGATAACAGCGTGTTGTGGGCGCTTTGAAGCAGATGATTTAAGGTGTTTCATTGTAGTATTCTCCAGTATTCTGTAATTCGAGTTTATAATATAAAGGATATTTTTGTGAAAGTAAAGCTTTAATTAAGATATAAAGCCAGTGCGATAACTAAATCGACAATTACGAACTTGCCTAGACCATAAGCAAAGCGATTCAATCGTGTGTCATCTAGGTTTTCTATGTCCTCACTCCACTCTAAGCCAGCAAGGAATGCTATGATTGGTTGCATGATTCCTCCACATCAGTTAATTCATGCATTTCCGCTTGAGAATACCAACGGTCATCACAAGGCATATAGTATTGCATCAGTGGTGTGGCATCATCTGGACAAACATCTTCTGCCTTTTCCCACCATTCAATATTGAACTCACACGGTCTGATTGTATCCCAAGTGCATTCTTCACCATTCTCAAAGATGAATCGAATGCGAATAAGTGTGATTGTGCTAGCTATTTTAGGCATCAGGGTATTCCTCGCTGTAGTAAGTTGAGAAGAAGACACCATTTGAGTACACTGGCAAGCCTGAAGCACTCAATCCAAGCAGCACCTGACGTCCTGCAAATGACGGCTTGAGGTATGTTGAGCCAGCACGTGGTGTGAAGTTATCACGATTGTAAGCTCTGCCATCACTGAACAGGAAGCCCAAGTCACCAGTTGGGCAACGGAATGTCTTTACTAGCGTTGGAATAGTGTCCAAATCAAGTGATTCAAGCATCTCACGAGTGATTGCGTCTACTCCAGTGTTTGGATTGGCTGGCTTTTCAAGCAAGCGGATTTGTGCATCAGTTAGTTTGCGCATGTGTTATTCTCCTTTCATGCACTCAATTGCGGCTGCGAGCAGGATAGTGACCAGAAGTGCGGTGCCAATGCCTGCATAAATGTTACTAAATATGTCTGTCAGGTAGAAACAAGACAGTACAAATGTGATAGAAGTGATGGCTGGGTAGATATAGTCATTAAAGACTGCTGATTTAAGTAGTTTTGCCATTGCTTCTATCCTATCAATGTTGAGTATTTAGGCGAGTAAATCTTGATGCCATCAATGCGAGGCGTGTCCATATAGCTGCCACCAGTCGATGCCTGCTCTGATTTGTACCATTCTAGGAAGTTACTAAACTTGAGCCAATCAGTGCAAATGTATGTTTTGCCATTGCCATCACAAGCATACTCGAAAAGCTTTGTCCATTGCTTGTATATCCGCTTTGTTGTGATGTCTCTTGATGCTCCTTTGATGTCCATAACAGCACCAATACAGCGCATCTTCCTTTGTACAGGTCGCTCCAGATATAATGTAACAGCATCCTCAGAAGGGTGATGCTTAATCATGTGTTTTGCCATGTTGACCTCCAGCGGAGTTTTAAGGTTATAGGGTTACGGGGATAATAATAGCCTACCTATATAGATAAGTAAACTAGGCTATTCTCGTAAACCTCCTGTTGTATACGAGGCGTTACCCCTTACCTAGTACCTTTATAAGCCTACTAGGTAAAGGCTCTTAGAATCGCTTAGAGCGATTAAATCGCTTATCCTCCCGACTATCCTATTTATCCTACGAGTATCCTATTTTAGTAGGATAAAGGAAGTCTTTGATTTATAAGGGGAAATAGGGGAAAATCCCTACCATCCTATTAATCCTACAGGGGTGTGTGTGCGCAGGTGCGAGAGAGAGAACAGGGTAGGCTAGGATAGTAGGATAGAAAGAGTAAAATAGTAATAGAATTAGTAACTTATATATCCTACTACTATCCTACTACTATCCTATTTATCCCCTAGCCAGCCCTTATGCCTTCATGATTTTTAGGGCTTCTGTCTGAGCATCAGCTGGTTTGATGCCTTTTGCATCCACAAATTCTTGTAGTGCTGACAGCTTGTCTAGCTCGTTTTGCTCCAATCCTTCCTTGTCAAAGTTGCTAAGGTGCTGGCGAATTAGTGTGATAGTCTTGAACTCTCCCTTGGCAATCTTAGCAAATAGGCTGATTAGCTCTTTCTTTGCGTTGCGCTCCTGTTCTGGCTCTGGCTCTGCCTTAGCTTTCTTGCTAGTGCCAGTCGCTTTCTTCGCTGTGCTCCCACCACTTACAGAGCGGAGTACTGTCTCACCAGAGCGAACTGTCTCTGCCAGCGCCCAGATATTAAGGTAATGAGTGAGGTGGTTCTTGACGTTGTTAGTAGTCTCGCCGTATTCCTCTGACTCACCCATGATGAATGCCTTGGCATCTGCCTCGCTTCGAGCATCCTCAGCCAGCCAATTGTAGTAATCTGCTGCGAACCCGCCTGCTGCCCTCTTAGCCTTTTGTGGCTGTGCTTCCTTCCAAGCCTCATTAAGGTCTTTGGCTGTGTCACCTCGCTCTTTACCCCAAGCTAGGTAGATGTCTTTGGCTCCTGCTATTCCGCTATTAATAGAAAGTGTAGCTGCCTCTGAGATAGTAGAAGCGGATGTAAGGTCTTTCATTAGTTCTAAGATAGTCATAAGTATTCCTTAGTATTCTTTAGTATTCGATTGCTGACCTCGTTGGCCAGTGAGATAACTATACGATTATTTGAGACAAAAGGAAAGAACAATTTGCTATAAGAAAGTGGCTGGATATAACCTTATAGTATAAGCGGTCAGTGGGAGGGGGAGGGGGTAAATTCAGGGGTCAAAGGCAGGGTGTCTACCTCACGCAATTTTCTCACACTTTTCACCCTCCCAGTACAACACCAACCCCAAAAATATAATATTATAGAAAATAACACCGTACGCTGTACTCTATATAAATTATTTTTAAACTGCACCTTGACTTTTCAGGCGAAAAGAGTTATACTCGGGGTAGAACTGGTAAGTGTGGTGGACACAATGAATCTTGAAGCAAAAATCAAAGAAAGAGCAGCTGAGTTTGAGAACCTCTCAGAAGACGAGTGTGTTCAACTTGTGCTGTGTGCTAAGGCACTTTCACTTGATGAGTGCTTTGATTTCTTGTTGATTGATAAAGAAACATTGTCTCCATCGGAAACAAAGTTTGCTCAGCTGTTGCACAAGCGTGGTCGTGCAATTGGCGTGAAGGATGCAGCAGACAAATTGTTTGCACACATGGCTACTCGCAATGGCGGTCAATCCGCGCTTGAATACCTCAAACAGTTTTCCGGTGATTTCTCTGTTGAGGTTCAACCTGCTGGCGGGAGTGGCTTCCAGTTCAACGTAACAATTCCTGAGCCAACGGCTAAAACTGAAGCTAAGGTATCAACTGGACAATGATTGTAAATTATGTCGCATCACCTACCATGGCTCGGTTCCATAACAGTCCTGCGTTTGTTCGCAGTCTGTTTGGCCCAATCGGGTCTGGTAAGTCTGTTGCATGTGTTATTGAAATGTTGCGTATTTCATTCCAAGTGCAAGAGCCAGAGTACAACTCTGACTATCCATTTGGTGTTCGAAAGAGTCGTTGGGTAGTGGTTCGTAACACATATCGAGAACTGATAGATACCACTATCCAAACATTCTTTGACTGGTACCCTGAATCTCAGGGCTTGTTCCACAAGCAGGATATGAAGTTCACAACTATCCAGCAATTGCCAGACGGCACTACTGCTCATGTTGAATTTCTATTCCGTGCTCTGGACAAGCCTCAGGACATCAAGAAGCTGCTATCGCTGGAAGTTACTGGTGGTTGGCTTAATGAGGCTCGTGAGATTCCAAAGGCTATCATGGATATGTTGATTGGTCGTTTGGGTCGTTACCCACGTAAAATCAATGGCAAAGGTGGTGCTACTCGTCACTGTCTGATTATGGATACCAACCCACCAGATAGTGACCATTGGTACTACAAAGTGTTCGAGGTCATGAAGCCAGAAGGTTATGAGATATTCTATCAACCATCTGGTTTGTCACCAGAAGCGGAAAACATAGCCAACCTTCCAGAAGGCTACTATGAGAAGATGCAATCTGGTAAAGACCAAGAGTGGATTAACGTTTACGTTCATGGGCAGTATGGTTTCGTGCAAGATGGTAAGCCTGTTTGGCAAGAATACAAAGATGACATTCATCACACTGATGAAGACATTCCTGTTCCAACGTCCATCCCAATCACAATTGGTATTGACTTTGGTTTGACTCCTGCTGCTATCTTTGGCATCAGAACGCCAACTGATCAAATCTGTGTATTTGATGAGCTCGTTGCTGAAGATATGGATGCGAAGACATTTGGTCGTCTGTTGAAACAGAAAATCATGTCTGAGTATCCAAACCATACATTTGATGTTTATGGCGACCCTGCTGGTGACTTTAGAGCACAGAGTGACTCATCCACTCCATTCATGATGCTATCATCTGCTGGGGTCGCCGCCACTCCAACCTGGACTAATGACCCAGTGATTCGGATTGGCGCAGTGTCTCAGGCACTTAAACGACTTGATTCAGCTGGCAACCCTGGCTTTATCATTGGTCCAAAAGCAAAGATTATCCGCAAAGCTATGGCTGGCGGTTACAAGTATAAACGTTTACAGGTGTCTGGTGAAGAACGCTACATGGACAAACCTGATAAGAACCGTTACTCTCACCCTGCTGATGCTCTTCAATATATGGCACTTGGCATGGGTGAAGGAACAACACTAATAGCGTCAGAGAACTCAGGCAAAGAACTTGATTACAGCCACGCTAACAAGGGTATTGTATAATGGCAAAACAACTAGATGATGAACAAGTCTTATCAATAATCAGTCGTGAGCTTAATGCCTCTGTTGGTGGTGATAAGTGTGCAATTGATAAGAACCGACAGGATGCAATGTCAGCCTATCTTGGTGATAAGGGTGAAGTTGTTGAAGGTCGCTCATCAGTTGTATCAACTGACGTGGCTGATGCTATTGAGTGGATTATGCCTGAGGTTGTTAAGGCATTCACTCAGAACAATGAGGTTGTGACATTTGACCCAACTTCCGCAGATGACATTCGTCAAGCGGAAATTGAGTCACGTTATGTTTACGACACTCTGATGAAGGACAACAATGGCTTCATCACCTTGCATACATTCATCAAAGATGCATTGTTGCAAAAGAATGGCTTCATCAAAGTCTTCTATGAAGACAACACTGAAGTAAGCAAGGAAAGCTACACTGGATTGACTGAGCCAGAGCTTGAAATGCTTAATGCTGACCCTGAGTTAGAAATCACTGGCCTAACAGAAACAACCTTTGAAGATGAGAGTGCATCAATCACAACTTATGATGTGAACTGTATTCGTCGTCGCTTTGATGGCAAAGTAACTGTCATCCCTGTTGCACCAGAAGACTTCCGCATCAATAAGAAGCACAACTCAGTAGATGTGAATACAGCTCGATTCTGTGCTCACACAATGCTGAAAACAAAATCTGATTTGCTAGAAGATGGCTTTGATAAGAAAATTATTGATGACCTACCTGATGAATCTGATGAAGAAAGCACTCGCAGCGACTACCGCTTTGCGATGATGGGTGAAGCAACCCAAGGTGCTTTCAACAATGGTGATGAATCACAGACAATGTATGAAGTGTCTGAGTGCTACATCCGTATGGACATTGATGGTGATGGCATTGCTGAGCGCTGTAAAGTTACAGTTGCTGGTATTGAAAGCCCAACACATGTCCTTGAGATTGAAGAAGTAGACAGCTGGCCATTTATCTCTGCTACTGCTATCTTAATGTCTCACAAATTATTTGGTCTGTCTATCTATGACCGCTTGAAAGAAATCCAAGCACAGAAGACAGCCCTATGGCGTAACATGCTTGACAACATGTACCTGCAGAACAACCAGCGTACAGTAGTTGTTGAGAGCATGGTTAACCTGGATGACCTGCTTGTCTCGCGTCCTGGTGGTATCATTCGTGCTAAGACCAAAGATGCAGTGCAGCCATATGTGACTCCACCGCTAGGACAAGATGCATACCGAATGATGGATTATCTCGACCAGGTTCGCGCAGGTCGTGCAGGCGTCTCTCCTGAAGGCTCTATCCATGATACAGCAATGGGAGATAGTGTTGGCTCTCAAGGTCTGGAAAAGCTATTAAGCCAGAAGGAAGAACTTGTTGGGTTGATGATTCGTGTCTTTGCTGAGACTGGCATCAAACCACTTTGTAATAAAATTCGTGACTTGCTTGTCAAGCATCGTGATGTTATTGACAACTATGAGTTCCGTGGTGAGTGGATTGAAGTCAATCCATCAACCTGGACTGCTCGTACTAAGTCAACTGTCAGAGTTGGTACTGGCTCTGGTAACAGAAAAGAGCAGGCAGCTGCTATCATGCAAGTTCTTGGCTTCCAAGAGAAGGTTCTACAGAACCCTCAACAAGCACTTGTAACCGAGCAGCAAGTGTTTGCAGCCCTTAATGACTTTGCTAAGTTCTCTGGCATGCCAGGTGTTGGTGCTTACTTCCTAGACCCTGCCTCTCCAGAGGGTCAACAGAACAAAGCCCAAGTTGATGCAAACAACAAGGCGCAACAAGAAGCTGAACTTAAAGAGAAGCAGCTGCTTGCTCAAACTCAAGAGAAGATTGCTCAAGCTGAAACAACTAAGGCGATTGCTGCTCAACAATCTGTCGAACTTAAAGCACAGCTTGAGAATCAGAAACAAATGCATGAGCTTGAGAAGTCCCAATGGGATACTGAGCTCAAAGCACTTAAACAACAGCTTGATGAAGCTAAGACTCTTGGTGACCAAGAGATTAAACGAGAGCAAATTGCTCATAGCTACTATCAAACTGATATGACTGCTGCTGTTGCATATGCTCAAATGGAATACCAGCAGGAATCAAAAGAAACTGGAGAGAAAGCAGATGATAGACGAGAGAATAGCGAAGCTGGAGATTGATGCTGCTTTAGGTGATCAGAAACGTCAAATCTTCAATGATCACATTAAGCCATTTATTGAAGCAAAAGAACGCGTGCTCTTTGAAGCATTTCAGAATATTCATGCCCAAGACATTGCCAAGCTGCAGGCAATTAAAATGCAGCAAACTGTATTGGCAAGTCTTGAAGCATATTTCCGTGAGTATATCGACACAGGTAAACTCGCAAAACATGAACTGGAGAAGTTAAATGAGAATCAATAAAACTGCTACCTACCTCCGCCCTGAATACTACCAGCAGTTTGAAGAAGGTAGTGACCTTGGTGGTGCTCAGGCGCAAGATGTTGAGTCACGAGTCGAGCAGGCACTGTTCGGCGGCGATGAAGCAAATACGGATGCTGATGAAGTACCTGGTGACGACGAGCTTGATGCTCTATCTGAAGGTGACGACTCAGAAGCGGAAGAAGATGATGCTGATATCGATGATGACACCGAAACTGACCAAGAAACTGATGGTGAAGACGGTGATGTGACTTTGGCAAGTGCACTTGGTCTGGATGATGACAAGCTGACATATGACGAAGAAGGCAATGTTGTCTTCAATGCACTCATTGACGGTGAGACTAAGCCAGTAACCATTGATGAACTTGTTAAGTCCTACCAGCTAGAAGGACATGTTAATAACAAGTCTATCAAGCTGGAAAATGATCGTAAGGAATTTGAACAAGTCCGTGATCAAGCATACAATGAGCTAGCAACTCGTTTGCAAAGTGCTAATTCTTTGGTTGAGGCAGCGACTCAAAGTCTAACTGCTGAATTCCAAGGTATTGACTGGGATCAATTGCGTTACTCAGACCCTGCTGAATGGGCTGCACAACGTCAACTATTCCAAGAACGTGCTGCGCAAATCGAGCAAGCAAAAGCTCAAGTGGCTCAAGGCCAACAACAGTTGACAGAAGAGCAGCAACAACAGGTGCAGCAACAACGTCAACAGTTTATTGAAGGTGAAATGAGCAAGATGATTGCTGATAACCCTTCATGGTCTGACCAAAATGTTATGGCTCAAGAAGTTGGTGAGATTGGTAAGTTCTTAAATGAGCACTATGGCTTTAGCCCTGAGGAAGTTGCAAACAACATGGATGCTCGCTTGATGCGATTAATCCAAGATGCACGCAAACTCCACAGCGGAAAACAGTCTGTTCAGAAGAAGAAAATTCCAGACAATATTCCAAAGTTCCGTAAGCCTGGACAAAACAATGGCAACCGTGCATCACTTGCTAAGGCTCGTGAAGCCAAAGCTCGTAAGCAAGCAATCCGTAAATCTGGTGGCTCTATTGATGCAATCGCTGCCGCAATCGCTGACCGAATGTAAGGAAAAATACAATGGCACAAGTAGCTGGTGCAAAGAGCACCTACCAAGAACCTATCTTCACTGGTGGTAACCGTGAGGATTTATCTGATGTACTTTATGATGTATCCCCTACTGATACACCTTTCCTTACAATGTGTAAGAAAGGCAAAGCTGATGGTACTTATCATGAGTGGCTAACTGATGAACTGGAAGAGCCAGTTAAAAACGCAGTTATCGAAGGCCACGTTGCTGAGCCTAAGAAGGCTGGCTCTCGCGTACGTATTGGTAACTATACTCAGATTCTTGAGAAAACTGCATCTGTTACTGGCTCTCAAGAGAAAGCCAAAAAAGGTGGTGGTATCAAGTCTGAAATGGCTTACCAAATCACACGTCGTATGAAAGAAATTAAGCGTGATCTTGAGCGAACAGTTATTGGTGAAAGCCCTCAGATTGCTAAAGCTGGTTCTGATACTGTTGCTCGTGAAATGGCATCATTTGTCAACTTCATGGATGATTCTTCATACATGGCATTGGCATCATCTGGCGTAACAGCACCAACTGGTGATGGTAAGACTCAAGCAGTGCCAGGTGCACTAACAGTGTTCACTGAAGACCACTTGATTGCTGCTCTTGCTAAGATGTGGACTAACACAAGTGGTTCAGAAAACATCTCTGCGATCATGGGTGCTTCTATTCGTGGTAAGTTCTCTAAGTTCCAAAGTGCAGCGACACGTTATGTGTCTACTGACAATGCTCGTCTACAAGCATCCATTGATGTTTATGACGGTGACTTCCACACAGTAACTGCTGTACCTGACCGTTACTCAAACCCTGCTTCTGTGTTCCTAGTTGACTGGGATTATGTGTCGATTGATGACTACCGCCCAATCTTCACCCAAGACCTAGCAACAACTGGTGATGGCAAGTCTAAGCAGATCATTTGGGAAACTACTTTGAAAGTTGGTAATCCTAAAGCTCACATGGTTATTGATGGTGCGAAAGCAGCTTAATAGATAAACATTAGAACTACCCACGGGCGTTCTCATTATGGCTTTTGCTAGGATGGGTGCGCCCTTTTTTTCGTATCTGGAGAGAGAGTGAAATGACTGGTAAATTAGTAGCACGCGATTATGACCCACAAACTGGTATCACTGAAGAGTTTTACCACAATGAACAAGAAGGCACAATCACAATCCGTCGCCTTCAAGATGTTGAAGGTCAATTGAATCAAAACAAGGCAATGTTTAATGAGCACAATGGCATTGGATATGGCGATAGTAAAGGTGCACACCTTGTTGCCCGTATTCCGCTAGTGGTTGTAGAAAAGTGGAAAGAGCAAGGCTTTGATTGGTTCAAATCAACTGACATTGAACGTCGTCGCTGGCTTGATAAGCCTGAGAATGCATTCCTCAAAGTAAGACCTGGCAAGCTAGCAGGCACAACCAAGAACCCATTATCATCTAAGGTGAGCTAATGGACTATACTGAAATAGTTAATGCTGCCAAGATGTACGCTGATCGTAATGACATAGAAGTCACACAGTCAATGGACATCTTTATTATTATGGCAGAAGCAAGAATTAACCGTAAGCTGAAGACCTATGAACAGACTCATAGAATCTTTACAGCAACAAAAGACAAGCAAGAGTTTTATTCTCTGCCAGAAGATTATAATGGCATGCGTGCTATTCAGTTCAATACTGGTCTTGTGGACGAGCAAGGCTCCAAAGCTATACCACTTGAGTATGTTACACCTGAGACTATTGCTGAGTATCAGTCAATGAACAAAAGTAACTACTATTACTCAGTTGTTGCTCAACAGATTCAAGTGCATCCTACATTACCATCAGGTGGCACTCTTGAATTATTGTTCTACAGAAAAGTACCTAGTCTTAATAGCCAAAGTAAGTCCAATTGGTGCTCTGAGAACAACCCGGATATTTACATTTCAGGTTTATGTGCTGAGATTGAGTTGTTTGTTAAAAACTACGAAGCTTCTCAGCTATGGGATCAACGTATGTCAAGAGCTATCAAAGAGTTATCAGATAATGATTATGACAATCGTTGGGCTGGCAACCCACTCCAAATGAGAGCGGAATAATGGCATTAATAAAGATTGCAGACTGGGTCGCAGAGACTACAAATACAATTGGTACAGGTGATGTCCAACTTACTGGTCAGATTGTTGGATTCTCACCATTCTCTGAAATTGGCGATGGTAAAGTTTATTACACAATCCAAGAAGGCTTTGATAAAGAAGTTGGGATTGGCACACTTGATGCTTCAAATAGTGTTTTGAAGCGTACGCAGGTGATTGCAACTATTATCAACAACAAGTACTCAACTAATGCAACTCCAATGAACTTGAATGGCTTTGGAGAAGTATACTGCACAATATCATCACATTTGATTAATGGAATCATTGACCACATTGAAAGCTCTGAAAAAAGCATTTCTGATATTGAAAAAGAATTGGCTAAAATTACAGGTGATCTTTCAGGTTTTGTTACTCATGATGAGCTGGCATCTCACCCAGCAAGTGCAATACCAACATCAATATCTGGTGTAAGTGTTCAGGAATCACTAGATTCAAAGGCAACAAAAGAAGATATTACAAAGTCCCAAGGTGACATCATAGGCGGCTCGATATTTAAGGGGTCGAACGGCGAGACTGTTAAGGTTGGGGATGTGGTTGAACCTGGCATTACTCACCTTCGCGTGCTGGTTGGTGGAAAGCCCACTATTGTTGCAATGTCGCCTATTATTAGCGGTACGGTCAGCTCAATAAATAAGGCGGGTGCGATAATTGACGGGGTATTTGTAGGTTTTACTCAATCAAATAACCTTGAGTTTTTCAACGCAGGCGATAAATCCGCTGTTGACAATATGATTGAGAGATTCAATCTTAATCCACTAAGTCATGCAATCGGAACTCAAATATCTACTGGTTCTATTGTATTTGAGTTCATCGATTCAACAGGACCAATAACAGAAGAAAACTTCAGGGCAACTACTGCGATACATTCCAGGGACTTTGGGGTTAAGTCTGACGGCGTGACAGATGACACTGCTAACCTAACAAAGGCATTTAATTTTGCCTTGCTCAGTGGTGGCGGTACGGTGCTAGTTTCTTCTGGTGAGACTGTTATATCAAACTTAATAGTGCCAGTAGGCATAACGCTTCTCGGCCTAGGCGGCGAGCCAAGTCCATTCGGTATTTATAGCTTCCAGGACCCTAGCATTGGTCAGTATGACGTGGTGTCGAGGGGTGCAACAATATTCAAAGTGCTTGCTGGCAGTAATGGGATAATCTGCCCTGAAACATCAACAAGAGCTGGAACTAGGTTAGAAAATTTCGCAATTGAAGGTCCAGAGGAAGGCGGAAGCCAATACGGTCTTCAAATGCACCAAACATCAACCTCAACTAAGAACGTCACTGTGAACCGATTCCCTGACGGCGTAGGTGTTGAAATAGGAAAGAGCTGGCGAGCAACGCATTACATGTTGCAAATACGCAACTGTGGTTTGGGCATGCACTTAAACGGTAATATCGGAGCCATAAACGGTGTATCTTGGTATGGGCTGCTTATCGAAGAGTGTGCTGCAGGCCTTTATCACGAAGGTGCTCCTGGTGGTTTGGCTAGTATCGCCAACTCGTTTATTTCACCTGTGATTGAGGCAATACGCATTCGAGCAGGTTTGCAGTGGCCATCGCATGTAACATTGAGTCAGCAAGTTAAAGATGATACTGGTTATACTGAAGAAAATTTTACGGCAGGCATTGTTATAGATAGTGATGCTGGATTTAATTTTCAGTCGCTATACACTGAGGCGATTACAGGTCCACATTTATGGTTAGGGGAAAACTCAAAAGTCTCACTAACTGGCGGAATTTGTGAGTTCGACCTTAATAGCGTGGAAACATACACAGGACCTAAGTTTGATGTTTATCGCGGCATGGCGACATTTAACTCAGTTAGATTTGTTTATGACCCAACTAGAAATCCAAACACGGCGATATTCAGAGTAAACGAATTTACCGATTTCATATTTATGGGTAACAAGTTTTCAGCGGATAGGTCTGTCAAAGAATACTATGTTGATGGGTATGGCTCTACTCTTACGTATACCAATGGGTACTACCAAGAGAAGAATGGACAACCAATTGCACTAAGGCCATCCGATGCAACTTATGGTACAATTCAAGCCGAAACGTTAATTACTGAACAGCATTATCATACACCCACACAATCAAATCAGAATAGAACGTTTGAATTAGATACTGAAGTAGAGCCACAAAGGTTAATTGTCACATCAATATTTGATGATAATTCATATACCACCACTGTGAATTACACTGACGTAAGTTCTGTCAAAATAGGCACTCGATTAACAGTAATACATAAAATATTTTCAGCAAGTGGAGCAACGTCTGAGGTAACTATGGATTGGGGGGCAAATTTACGCGGTAATCCTTACACAGTAACGGATAGTAATGTTTATGTGATTACTGAATTTACTTTTACAGAAGGTGGGTTTACGCAAGTATCGCAATCACAAGTGGCACAATAACCACGGAACAAAACATCTTACAATACTAAAGCGGACAGGTAGGCCAACTGAAAGGAAATTAGTCATTGCTTTCTGCTTCCTTATTTGGCCACCTTTGACTGAGAATTATTTGCCGAGTCTATAGAACAAAAGCCCCTTCATGGGCTTTTCTACATCCATCGCTTTTCCTGCTAGCTTCTTTTAATTATAATTAGCTTGTGGTAAGCAAATAATTGGAAATAAAAAAAAAGGAGATTATCTTTTAATTATCTGTATTATATTTATTCAATGTTTTAACTTTTTGAGTGTTTTCTATGAATATTGGTGAAATGCAAAAGAAAACTAATTCAATTCCTGGAATTTGCATCCCTGGTATTTCCATCTCAGGAACTCCAGTAAGTAATTTCACAGGAACTTGGTATGAGGTTCCTAAAATCGACACCACATGGGAGTATGCTAAAGCTATGCCAAATGGCATTATTTATTCAAAATAGGTGCTTTTTATGAAAGAGGTAGTAGTTGCCATAGTGGGAATTGCAGTTAGTGTTGCTAGCAGCGTTAGCTCATCATCATACTTTATTGGCTCAAAGATTGAAAATCATGAGAGTCGAATAACTGCTATTGAGGTCAGAAATGACAAGTATGATGCAACCCAAAAGGAGCTACTTCAATCATTACAGACCATAAAGGTTGATGTAGCAGTAACTAAAAATAATATTCTTTGGATGAGAAATAACAATGACACAACTGAATTTACTTACAATAAAAAGAATACCTCAAAGTGATTTAACTTTGGGCATTCTTAATTTTGGTAACTTTCGATGCTTCACATTGGAGTTGCCTGACCTTGATAACAAACAGAATGTATCATGTATTCCAAAAGGTACATATCTTGCAGGAAAACACATGTCTCCTAGTAAGGGGCACTGTGTTGCCATCAAGGGTGTTCCAATGCGCAGCAATATTTTGATACATGTCGGTAACTATACATCTGACATTCTTGGCTGTATATTGGTAGGTGATAGTGTTCGTGATATTAATAATGATGGCAAGTATGATGTCACAAATTCACGTAACACTTTCAATAAATTAATGGATTTGCTTCCAGATGAATTTCTGGTAAGGATTGAATAATGGGCTCGGCATTGGCAAAAGGTGCAATCACCTTTTTAACTAACCTTGTTATGTCTTTGGCAACTGAAAAGTTCATTGAATGGTTCTTCTTTTTAGTTGCTGGCAAGTTTGCTGAATCAACCAAGACAAAGGTTGATGATGACTTTGTCAAGAAAACAGAAGAGGCATACAACACTTACATGGAGAATAAATAATGCCATTAGAGACAGCAAACACCATTGCTGAGCTTGATCAACGTTGGCCAAGAGGCGGTGAATCCGCCTCTCAAGGTGATGATCACCTTCGAATGATCAAGGCAGTTTTGAAGAAGCAATTCCCTGGCAAAGGTGGCAACGGATGGGATAAGCCATTAACTATTGATGTTGATACTCTTAATAACATCTTTAAATTGATGAAGCCTGTTGGCACACTTGAGTTCCGCTTGGATGACATCAACCCAGGGACGCTGTATGGCGGTACATGGAAGCTCATCAAAGCTGATGCCACAATCACATTTGGTGATGGTAATGCTCAGACTGGTCTTCCAGTTGGTGACAATTTGGTAGAAGTCCCTCTGCCAAAGCACACACACTTAGCGGAATTCAAAGGGGAGCAACTAGACACTCACAAGCACTCATTGCCATACAATAAAACTGGGTCTGGCGGTGGAGGCTCTGGCCCAGACGTGCTGGGCGGAAGTGGCTTAGAGACTGATGAAGTTTCTGCTGGTACTCCAAAGGGTGAAATCACAATTCAAGATTCTGGTGTTGAAGGTGATGATGCTAAAATTAACGTTCGTGGCGCTCGTGTTGCTATAAACGTTTGGGAGAAGGTGAAAGACTAATGCCAATGTTAAGCCTTAAAGAATTTGCTAGAAAAGGCTTGAACTCGGACATTGCACCTGCCACATTGGATGGTAATTTTTTAACATATGGCAATAACTTCCGTGTGTATGACAATGCCATCCATCCATTTGGTGGGCATACTGAGTTTGCTGATTTGCCTGCAAGTTCAAACATAGGTTTTATTTCCTATGTTTCATCAAAATCAGGTACATTTATTATACTTCTTGGAACTGATAAAATATATCACTATGATGGTGTTTTTACAGAAGTGCAACCTGATGACTTTACTCCTGTTTCAAATTCTCATGAGTGGTCTGTTGCAAAGCTTGATGCAATTCCTGTTATCAACCACCCAGAAATTGGCCCAATGTTTTTCAACTACTCAACTGCTAAGTATGAGTCACTCCCTTGGGACAAAACGCAAAGTTGGAAGGATGCAAAAAGAACAACTGATATCATAAGATCACACAAGCAATTTGCTTTTGCACTTGGCTTGACTGAAAGTGGAGTTGCCATGCCAGATGCAGTAAGATGGTCTGCACCTGCTGACATAGGTTCTGTTCCTCCAACTTGGGATGAGCTTGATGTTACGAGTACAGCAGGCTTGACATCACTAGGCGGAGGCGGAGGATCAATCATTGATGGTTTATCTTTGCGCGACTCATTTGTTGTGTATCGTGAGAGAAGCATAAGCGTATTTGACTACATAGGGGGTCGATATGTATGGCGCATTCGTCACCTTTCTGAGTCAGCTGGCTTACTTGCTCCTAACTGTATTGCCGAGGCAAAGGGTACTCATTACTTTATTGGCAATGGTGATATTTATAGAAATGATGGTACTAGTATTGAATCTATAATGCATAAAAGAATCAAAAAGAATTTTGGCATGCAAATAAATCCATCATCTGCAAATACATCATTTACAATTCACAATATTAATAAATCAGAGATTTGGTTTTGTGTCCCTATTGGTTCATCAGATAGACCAAATTATGCATACATATATAACTATAATGACAATTCATGGGCTACTAGGGATTTGCCAAATACTCTGATTTCCATATATGGCAAGTCACCAAAGAGATCAAATGTTTGGGATGATATATCTCTGACATGGGATGAGTTTACACAGCCTTGGAATGAACAAGAAGAATCAGCATATGAAGACACTATTATTACTGTTATTCCTGGCGATGTAGGCGGAGGTAAATTAATAGTATTAGATACTCCAATCAGCTTGACTTCTGTGCCTTTCTCTACTATACTAGAAAGAACGGAGTTCGCCTTGGAGGGTGTTGGACAGGTCACTACTATCAATAAAGTATTTCCTTACATCACCGGTGCTGGCAAAGTCTTTATACAATTTGGTTCTCAGCAAAACGCAGGTGGTCCAACTCAATGGAAAACAGCAGTTGAATTTGACCCAGCAGCTGACAAGAAGATTGACCTGAGAACAACAGGTGAGCTTCATTGTTTCCGCGTTTATGCTGATGATGTTAGCTCTGACTTTGCTTTTATTGGCATGGACATTGAATATGTTATGGCAGGAAGACGATGAGTATACCAATTGAGCAGCCTCCACAAAGTATGGATAATGAGACAAAAGCTTGGGTAAACCGTCTTATGATTTCCATTGCAGGTGAATTTGAAAAACTCAATCAAGAGCTTGAAGAATTAAACGAGCGTGTTGAAAAACTGGAGAGTAAAACACCATGATTAAAATAGCAATTCCCCCTGTTGATATTCTTTACAGAGCATGGGGTGAAATAGAACCATTTATGCAAAAGGCAATTGATGAGTCAAATGCTGAGCTTGACTTGGATGCAATCAAGAAAAAGATTGACAACAGGGAATTGCTAATTGCAACAATCTTTAAGGACAAAAATTTAATAGCTGCAGTTTCATTTGAAGTCACCAACTTTGAAAGCGGAAAGCGAGTGCTTCATATTAATCTTGCAGGTGGCAACCACATGGATTTGTGGTATGCTGACATTGATGAACTTGCTACCCAACTTGCTAAAAAACAGAATTGTTCTGAGGTTTATATTGTTGGACGCAAAGGTTGGGAAAGACAGCTCAAGCATCGTGGATATAAACACGTGCACACAATAATTTCTAGAGAGGTTAAGTAATGGGTGGTTCAGTAGGTAAAAGCTCAAACAAGGGTGGCAATACCTGGTCTAACAATGTTTGGGGGCCACAGGGCGAAGCACTTGGTCAACTATATGACAAGGCATTTGAATTCTTTGATCAAACCCCTGGTGGTGCAGTTGAAGGCACTGACAAGATTTTTAACACTGCTACTGGTGCATGGGAAGACCAGGCTGCTGGTGGTGCCTATGGGGATTCAGCTGATATTCGCGATAGGCTTTTCAACATGATGGGAGGTCGCAGCAATGTTGGCTCTATGTATGAGAGCATTGTTGGTGGACCAGGCAACACCTATATTGACCCATTGGTTGAAAGCATGCGCTCAGATGCATCTCAAAATCTAGCAACGCTGCAAAGTGGCAACGCTCTGGATGCAGCTGCTTTAGGACAAAGCGGAAGCTCACGACAAGCTATGGAAAATGCAATGCTTGGCTCTGAAGTAAACCGTGCTTTGTCTGGTGACATTAACCAAGCTCGTGCTGGTGCATATGATCGCGACCTTGCAATGAAGATGGGAATTGCACAACAGGCAGATGCATCAAAGCAAGCAGAGCAAGACCGTCTGTTTGATATGCTTACAGGTGCAAACCAAGCACAAACAGGCGCAATTAGCAATATGGGCAATATGATGGGTGGAGCACTTGGTTCTCAGAATGCTTGGTTCAACCCATTGATGAATTTGGCTAACATTATTGGTGGCCCAATTATGACAGGCTCTGGTTCATCAAGCAGCAAAGGTAAAGGTTTTGGTACTGGTGGAGGTCTTTGGTAATGCTTAACTTTCTTTCTATGTTACAAGGTGGTGCAGGTGCAGCTGCTGGTGGTGGTGCAGCATCAGGTGGTGGCAACCGTTTCTTTGAAGCACTAGGTGCTCAGAAGATGGGCGGTGGTGGTGGTGGCAAGCCATGGGATAGAGGTATTGGTATGCAGTATGCTAACACTGCAATGCAAGCACCTGACATGCGAGTCCAGCCTATGAATATGCGCCTTGGCCAACAACAACGCCAGCAACAAATTAATCCGCTTATGCAAATGTTGATGCAAGGAGTACGATAATGGCAGGAATCTTTGATTCATTAATCAAGGGTTACACAGACAGAGTGCTTGGTCCAGATACGTCTGGCCAAGTACAAGGCACTGCTAGTGCATATGCCAAGTTGCAAGATGCAATCAATAATGACTATGCACAACAGCAGAAGATGTTTGAGACTAACCCTCAAAACAAAGGCAAGGCTTGGGTTCCACCTAGTCCAACTGAGCGTCTCCAAGACCAAATCAATGCGATGATTGTAAGCGGAGACCCACAATTGCAGGCTCGTGGTCTTCAGCTTGTAGGTACAATTAAACCATCAACTGCATCCAAGCCGGCTGCTATTCAAGAGTATCAGTTTGCTGTTAACCAAGGATACCAAGGCTTATTTGCTGATTGGAAGAAAGACCAGAAGTCTGGCACTACAGTCAATGTATCAACAGGAAGCGAGCGTGGTGTTTACCTCACGCCTGAAGAGAAGATGCAAGGTGGCCTTGACCCTGCTGCTCCATATGTTTGGACTAAAGATGGTCCAAAACCAGTACAGACTTCAAAAGAGTCTGAAGAGCAGAAGCCAATTAATGTTGCAGAGAAAACTGTTAATGACTTGGGTGATATGCTATTTGGTGAGCAAGGCATCTACAAAGATTACCAGCCAGGAACAGGCGGTCGTGCCAAAGAGGTCATCAAGGCCAATGTTGAGTCACTTCTACAGAATGACCCTCGTTATGCAATCTATGACCAGACTGTTACTGCATCACTATCACCATTGGCTCGTTCAATTGGTGGCGAGAAAGGTGCTCTTGCAGAAGGCGACGTACAGCGTGTTAAATCGTTATTGCCTATTACAACAGGCATTAACCCTGATACCCCTCAGGTTGCTAAGCAGAAACTTCAGCGTCTTGAAAGCTTGATCAAGCTTGCTCGTCAGAAAGGTGGCTTAACATCTGAAGAGATTAAGAAGTACACAACTGGCTTTGGTGGCACAGTTAAGCGTCGTGAAGCATCTAATGAGTATGGTGTGCCAGAGTCAATTTCTCGACCAGCACGTACACTAACATCATCAAGTGGCATTAAGTTCACTGTGGAGTAATATACATATGCCAAAAGTAACTGCAAACGGCAAGACCTTCAATTTCCCAGAAGGCACTACTGATGAACAAATCAGCCAAGCCGTTGATGAATACTTTGCTGGCTCAGCACAGGCTCCTGAGGAGCCTAGTGCTTTAAAGCAAGCAATGGGTGGTGTAGCAGATATGATTGAACAAGGCACTCAAGGTCTTGATTTCAACCTGCTAAGAAACCAAGGGGACTTGCCTCAACAGAAGCCTGAGATTAAAGCTCCAGTGCTTCCTTTTGGCATGACACAAAGTGACATTGATGCTGCTAACAAGCGTCGTGTTGATAAGAACAAATTGATTGAGCGTATCGTAACAGACCCACAAGCTTTGGCTGCATACCGTATGGCTCAGAAGGAAGGCACAGGTGCTGCAATTGGCCAGTCAGCTCTCAGCGAACTAAGCGGATTATCAACTGGTGTTAGTGAGCTTATTGACCAGTACTTGCCTGAAGAGTTATCAAATGTTTTGAACTATCGTATTGGTGGTGATAACTTTGAGACTCCTGAGCAGCGTATGGAAGAGCGTGCAATCCAACGTGGCAAAGAGCGCCTGGTTCAAGGTGCTCGTGATGTTGCAAGCCCTGTAGCATCTGTAGTTGGTAAAACTGTTCCTTATCTAGCCTCAGATATAGCTCTAAGCCCTATTACTAACGCGATTCTATCTACTACGGGTAAGGGCATTACTACAGTAGGTAAAACGGCTCTACGTGGCGCTGAAGGGATAGAAACGGGGCTTAGAAAAGGCGGCTCGGCTATTTCTCAGCAGACTGCAGATATAGTTGACCCGCTAGTTGTTAGTATGCAGAATATTGCAAATCGACCTGTTATGAGCCCAGAGCTAGCAGCCTCATACAAAGAGCTTGCTCGTGCTCCGCTTACTGGTGCTATTGAAGGTGGTGCCCACTATGACATGACAGCTGAAGAAGGTGCTGGCCAAAGTATGCTAGGCCAGTTCGCTGCCATGGGGCCAGCCAAAGCCATGCTTGGTCGTATGCCGAGTAAGCTTACTGATAGTGAGAAGCAAACACTCAAGACACTTGAGCGTCGTGGCTATCGAGCAACTCCTGGTATGAAGACTGGTAGCAAAGTTCTTCAGGCAAAAGAGCAAGGCTTCCGTGGCGAGGCTCGTTTCCGTGATTACATGGATGAGCTCGATACAGCCAACCAGAAAGTTATTGCAGACTATGCATCTGAAGCAATGGGTTTGCCAAAACAAACTTCAGCGGATTTGACTCCAGAAGTGTTGAGTGGCCATATGCAAAACTTGCGTAACCAGTACCAGCAGCTTGAGGCAAACACAACTGGCAAATTCTCACAAGACTCATTCAAGAAAATCAATGGCGTCTTGAAGAATCTACAACCTGTAAAAGACCGCAATCAGTCACAGGCAGCTAAGCAACGCTATGCCACTGTTCTGGATGCAGTCAATGAAATGCGAACTGTGTTACAGCCATTCCGTACCAAGGAAGGCAAGTTTGAGAAACAAGCATTTGATGGCTCTCGCTACCAAGCAGCATCACAATACTTGAATGATCAAATCAGCAGCGCATTCCAGAATGGTGACAAGATTCTTGCTCGTAACCTGAAGACAATCAAGGGTGAGCTTGATAAGTCAATTGAGTCTGGCATGGGCAAGGCACAGGCAAAAGACTGGCGTGACCTTAATGAGCGTTATGCAATGACTCGCTTAGTCATGGATAATGGCATGGACCCGCTGGGAGGTATCAATACTAATAAACTTACACAACACTTGATGTCAGGTGATGAAGCAGTTCGCACCCTGACCTCAAAAGGCGGAAGAATCAAGAAGCTTCAAGACATTGCCAAGATTGACACAATGCAACGTCGACAAGCTGGTGCAGAAGGCTACTCTGGCTCTGGTGTTGACCTTGGTGACACTGGCAAGAGAGGCTTGTTAAGAAGTGTGCTAACAACTCCGCTCTCTGCTATGATTCCAACATCCACACGTGCTGGTATGAACTTGTACATGTCTGGTTACCCAGCTGTTACAGGTTTGACAGGATTGCCTAAACCAGCAATTGGTAAAATCTCTCGTGCTCAAGAGCAAGGGAGTCAAAACGTCACTGATGCTGCAGAATGGCTAAGGGACAAATCCATGAGCGACTATGAGTGGCTCAAGAAAATGTTAGGGGAAGAATAATGAAATTACTTCTTACTGGAAATGGTGATAGCAAACCAATCCCATTGGTTGCAAATGCTGATGATTTCAAGGTGTCAATCATTGGTATTGCAAAAGGTGGATTTGACAGCAAGTGGACTGTTGAATATAGTCCTAATGGCAATGACTGGTTAGCACATGAGCAAATGACTGACCTTATTGATTCAGAAGCTGGCAATATCTTCTTTCAAGTTCCTAGTGTTCGAATCAATATCAAAGATATGACAACTGGCAGTCTTGAAGTTTATGCATATGGGAGTGTTGGCTAATGGGCATTGGAATTGGTTTGGGCATAGGCTTCCCTTCTGGCAAGGGAGGCTCTGCCAAAGTTGATGCAGACCTTGAGACAAAAGTCCAGGCACTACAGTCTCAATTGCACACTTTGAGTAGAAAGGAGGCAGCTGTTGAATCAAAGCAATTGTCTGCCAATCAAATATTCAACGCTGAGAATCGTGGAGAATTCACAGGAAGCGGAAGCCTGAAGAATCTTGGGGAAGGCTGGTGGTATATCCCATCATCAAACACCAATGTCACAGGCAAACCTAAAGGAAGCACTGGTGACATCTTGGTGTATCGCCGTGCTGTTGGCAAAGATGGTGTTGCAATGCTAGCCTTTGGCAATGACAAGGAAGGTGGTCAAGTTTGGGGTCAATATAAGACCAATGACACTGGCGGTTATCTGCCTTGGGTCAAGATGACAACAGGCTACATCTTTACAATTGATGAGATTGTTGGAGAGCTTAAAAAGCGTGGATTTGAACCTGCTAAGAATGGAAGTCCTGTAATACCACTTGCTACTTATTATGCAGGCTATGACACAACGATGCCAACTAAGTTGTCTGACCTTTCAGAGTTCCAATCATCTACATTTTCAATTAGTAGAACTGATCAGGTGCCAGAAAGAATATTCATTGCAACTGATGTTGATCATGCAAAAGGCATCACTGGCATATCAGTAAATGGTGGACTTCCTGCGGTCTGGCCACATCGCGATTATGTCATTGGTGGCAAGAGCATGCGAGTGTTTTACAGCCCTGGTGGATTCCATGAGACCAGTGATAAAATTGAAATTAAATTCTAACAGAGGTTGATATGACAGAACTAACTGGTTACACCCCTGTGTCAGCACCTCTTAGCCCAGGTGCTGATGAGCGTAATACTTGGCCAACTCATGACAACCGCTTTGGTCGTGGTGGTATCCGCTTTGTTGCTGATGAGGCAGAGCGGAATGCTATCCCAATGGAGCGTCGCTTTGGTCTAGTTGTGATTGTTGAATCATTTGGTGCTGATGCTGAGAAGCGTTCATTTAAATGGAATGGCAAAAGTGTTGAAGGCAATGATGGTTCTTGGGAAGACTATGAGCTATCAACAATTCAAATACCAGCATCCGGTATCACTATTGTCAACCCTGATGGTAGCACAACTACTGGCATTGAGATTCTTGCACTTGATGGCATTGAGCTAGAAGGCAATGCCAAGGATGGTTTCACTCTCAAAGTAAGCGGAGGCTCAGGTGGAGTCTCTGTTGTTGAAACAGATGGGCAAAAGCGAAATTATGGCAACATAACTGATGTCAAAATTGAAAGCCCATTGGAAGCAAAGCCTGACCCCAATAACAACGGTGCTGTTATCATTGGGTTGAAGCATGATGCTTTTGAACCTATGCACAAGCCTAGTTTTCTTGCATATGTATCTGGCACAGAAGTGATTTCAAAAAGCTCTTTGCCAGCTACAACAGAAGAAATCAAGAACAATGCAAAGATTAGTTTCAAGAACATTGTTTCACCTGATGGAATGTATATATCAGCCAATGCTGATATGGATGCATTCACAATTGAAGAAGCAGACCAGGGTGACCCAAACCTTACAGGCGGAACAAACTATGTAATTGCTCTTAGAGCTGATACTCAAATGAAGGCACCATATGATGGTCGTGTCCTTATTTATCTGTATGATGATAGTATCAACCCTTATGAGCCAAAGGGCTATCTTGAAGACATAAATGGCAACCCAATAGTTGCTGAGAAGTTCTTCCGACAAGGTGAGCTGATCAAAGACATATCACTTGCAGCGATTGTTAATGCCAAAGGTGATAAGACTTTTACTTGTCATGCAGTATCTGACTTCCAAGAAGATTTGAATCTTGAAGGTCGATTCTCTGGTGGTAGCGGTCTTCTCATCCAGGCAATTTCAATCAACAATAAAACAGGCACTGGCTTGTTGCAGTATGAGCTAGACACTGGTGAAAAGCTGCTTGTTGATTATACTGATGTACACGGCTATCAACTTATGTTCAGCAACAGAAGCACAGAGATGGGCAAGTACGTTAGCAAGTATGAAGCATTCATCCAGAATACCTTGGGCAATATTTCCCTCCGCTATTCTTTTGATGAAACAGACAGACCTGTTCCTTGTGGATTGCCAATGAAAGGTAATGCTGATGTTGAGCTTGATACAACTGTTAACCAGATTCCTTCATCACAAATCAAAAGAGGTGAAGGCGCTATCAAGTTCAAGAAGGATGGCAAGGCTAGTATCTCTACATCATTCAGACTGTCAAATGACACAAAAGATGATGCAGTGTTCAAGCCTCGTTGGTGTAAGGTTTCAGCTGATGGTAACACATTCACTGATATACCAGATGCTAATGCTGAGATTCCTGTAAGTGCAGGCTCTGTTAACTTAGAAGGGACAATTCCTGAATTTGAAATCAATGTGTTGGCAGGTGATAGAATAGCTCTAAGGGCCAAGACTGATAAAGGGCAACATGTATTCATCAAGACTATGAATGATATGTATCCTTTGACAGAAACAACAATTGACTTTAATGAGTTGTTTGCAAATCCTTAAACAAAAAAGCCCAGCAGTTAAGCTGGGCTTTTATTTTATTCATAGTCTCGAAAGGCTATTGCAGTTGGATGGAATGGCTTGCCATCTTGTGTCCAATAAGCAAAGTCACAAGTCAACATCTTGCCAATGTATCGCTCTTTGTTTGTCATGACATAATACTTGAATGTCATCTCACCAGGGCAACTAACTGTGAATCTAATTTCACCATTAGCACCATTGTGCTTACAAACAAGTCTTGCCCATCCTTCTTTTGATGGTATGATGTCAATGACTCGGAACTCTTCAGACTCCCAGCCTTTGAACTTGATCAGTGAGCCAGAGCGTTTGCCATCCTCATAACCTGCTGTCACAAGCTTGCCACGCACCAGAGAGTAGTCAGAGCGGAACATCAATCCTTCAAAGCCTTTTTCTCTCGCTTCCCGTAACTTATCCCCTAGGTCTACGGGATTCTCCGGCTCGTAGTAAGTCGTTTCTACTACCTTAATAGGATAGCTTGTCTCGCCTTTAAAACGGCTTAGAATCGCTCCTAGCGAGTCCGAACGGCTGCCAAAAGTCTCATTTGAAATCATATCATAGATGTGATATTCAACTTTCTTGGTATTTGGCTGTTTCCGCTTAATCCAACTAACCAAAGTCTGTAAAATCGTGCCATGCAAGTAAAGCTCACCATCTATTGTGCAGCCTTCTGGAATTACTCCATCAAGTTCTTCCAAGATGTGATCAATAGTATTGATTGGCTTACCATTACGAGTGTAGGCAGTTAGCTTAACACCATCATTGTGAACCAAGCAACGGTTGCCATCAAGCTTGTTCTGCAAGTAGAATCCCTTGCTGCGCAATAATGGAATATCTACATCAGATTGCTTCTTGGCAAGCATTGGCTTATGGAAGCCTAGCAAGTTCATAGGCTTCATTGTTTCCGCTACTGAACGACTGTACACATAGCCTTTCTGTAGCTGCTTGTTGACACGGCTGTTGATTCGCGATTCAATTTGCTCATCTTGGTTGCGTCCAGCCTTGCCATCTTCGATTGATTCGAACTGGAACTGTGGAGTCCCATCAACAACACCGTGCTCGATTTCAATCCCACCTGCGACTTCATAACACTTCCAGTAGCGGAGGTGTCCAGCATTGTCTCGAATAAATAGCTCATGCTCATCCATTTGGGTTGACCTTATAGTATTGGTTTAAGTTAATAATCTCTGACACTTCAATTGTGCGCCAGTCGCCTTTTATAGTTCCACGTAGTAAGTACCAATCTTTGCCCACTCGACCAGTCTCTGCAATTTCCCGTCCAATTGCTTCATATTGCTTGCGACCAATCTTGCAGCTGACCATGTCGGTATCATCTTCCAACTTAAAGTTGAGATAGAATCGGTCTGTCTCAATGCGCTCACCACCGCGCTTCTCAAGGAACACTTGCTCGTTGAGGTCACGCAAGTTTCTATCAACAAGTTTCCCGATGATGACATACTCACCTTTGCCATCGACATCCCTGATGTAATGGACTTTGTCAACAGCTCCGCCTGTTGAGGACACTGGGTCTGTATACAGGAATCCAAAATAGTGCTGAGCTGGGAATAGCACATCGAGTTCAGTTGCTGGGTTTGATAGTGCTTTAAAGAGGCTTGGAGTAAGTTTTGCCTTTCCTTCTCTTGCTCTAAGAATTGTTTTAGCCTTAGCTGGCCCAATTCCTTTGATGTTTGTAAGCCCTCCAACAAGCGTTCGTCCATCATGACAACTCCATCCAAGTAGTGACAAGTCAGGGTCAACCGGAACATATTCAAAGTTCTCGTGAACCACAAAGTCGCGTAACAGCTTTATTGCAGCGTCGTTATCAGTAGCATGGTTAAGACAAGCGACAGCAAATTCAGCAGGATAGTGACACTTACAGTAAGCAGTCCAGTAACTAACAAGACCATAAGAAACAGCGTGGGATTTGTTGAATGACCAAGAACCACTCGCTGATATGTCTGTCCACATTTGTTCACAAGTTGCTTCATCATACTCACCACTAGCCATAGCACCTTTGATGAACTTCTCTTTGTATCGACCAAAGAACTCATCACCCATAGACTTGGAAGCTGCACGACGCAAGTCAGATGTATCTTCCCAAGACAGCCCACCAATTAGACGAGCCATGTTCATCATCTGTTCCTGATAAACTACAATGCCATAAGTATCACCAGTGATAGAGCGATGAGTGTCACTATAGTATGTCGCTTCTTCTTCACCAGTGGAATACTTGATATATCGAGCAGTACCACCAGAGTTAAGAGCGCCAGGACGAGCAAGAGCAGTGATTGCAACAATGTCATCAAAATTATTTACTCCCATCTGTTTCACGATGATTTGAAGTGCCTGTCCCTCAAACTGGAACACACCATTCAAGCGGAGATTTGACATCATCTTGAATGTTGCTTCATCATCTGTTGGAATGCTATTGAACCACTTGTATGGCTTGCCTAGCTGTTCCGCTACTTCTTCAAGAATTGAAAGAGTACGCAAGCCAAGGCAGTCAACCTTCAATAGACCTAGATACTCAGCATCTTTCTTGTCCATCTGTATAATGTCGTCACGGCTGTTGAGCGAGCCATAGTTGGTGAGCTCTTCAGTAGCAACCAAGATTCCAGCTGCATGCTTTCCGGCGTGAGATGCGTGCCCTTCGATTTCACTGACAAGGCGCATATTCGGATAGCGCTCAATAAACTTTTGCC
>Ga0194138_10000104_pt1 | contig 41799 bp, 36 predicted proteins | sample TARM_MetaG_T2_14_FD_134022 | JGI IMG/M metagenome (GOLD analysis project Ga0194138, IMG submission 134022) | Freshwater microbial communities from Pennsylvania, USA, analyzing microbe dynamics in response to fracking - TARM_MetaG_T2_14 (version 2) | ecosystem: Environmental > Aquatic >...
GCTTGCGCCTTTTTTCCGCGATGTTTGTTCAATGGGAAAAATCATAATCGGGCCATCTGTACCGTCAGGTTCAGGATGGCTCTTCTTTTGGCCACGATTATCATTGTTTCCTAACTAATTATAGTTAATTCCACTACCTATGTCAGTAATAATGTCGAAGGAGTAACCCTTAGCAATCATGTATGTTCTCACATTCTCTATTTGTCTCTCAAGGTCATCTTTTTGTTTATGTGAGCTAACTCTACAGTACCCTATGATCCGTCTATTTTTAATCACATCACCTTTTATACCTAAAAAGTAATTAAGCTGCTCTTGTGAATAGTACCTGTAACCAGTTGGCGCTACATGGTGTGGTTTAAACACTCCTTTCTTATCCCACGCCCTTAATGTCTGAGAAGTTTTCCCTATCAATTCCACAAACTCTCCAATAGTGTAATACTTCATATAATCACCCCTTACCACCATTACGATCTAAACATTGTTATTATTCAATACTCTTATAGATATTCTCATAATGTTCTCTTATCAGTTACTATCCCTCCCCTTATACTAAAAAAGAGACCACCTTTCTTCGTCTATGCACCGCAGTAAATCAAAAAGTATTTTTCTTCCATACTTTTGTTCTTACGAAAGTATTTTTATAAAAAAAGGAAGAATTTCAGGACATTTAAAGAATCATCTATTATAATAAGGCTTATGAGCTATGATACTGATTCAAAGCCATGGCAAATCTTGATTCGTGTCTCTTCTAGAACCATTTGAAGTATTTTAGAGATTGGTATATAATAAAGAGGCAAATCAGAGTAAACTTATAAGAATTAAAGGAGTGGTTTTAATTGATCAACACAATAACAAATATGATAGAAATTTCCGATGCTGGATACCAAGAGTTCAACGACCTTTTAGAGGCCAACGAAATAGAGCCTAAGGTTGTGAGACTTGCCCTGGCTGGCTTTGGCTGCAGTGGTCCAAGATTTGGCCTTATGGTGGATGAACCTTCAGAAAGTGACGTTGTAGAAATGGTGAAAGACATCACTTTCATCGTGGCAAAGGATCTTTATGATGAATATGAAGGCTTCGTGATTCTTTCTGATGAAGAGAACTTTGGCGGTGGCATGTCCCTTCGACCAAAGAAAATTGACGATGCCAGTGGATGTTCCACCTGTGCCACAGGTTGTGCAGTATAATTTAAAGAAAAAACGAGGAGTGTAAGCTATGGAAACATTGAAGCAAAACTTAGTGAGTATGAGCGATGGCGCTTATGAAGAGTTCCTAAATTTCTTGAGAACCAATCAGGTAGAAAAGAATGAAATTCGCATTACATTAGCTGGTTATGCCTGTAGTGGTCCAAGATTTGGCCTCATGGTAGACAGCAAAAAAGACGAAGATCTGGAAATTACCATCAAAGATTTAACCTTTTTCATTGATGAAAAGCTCTATGAAGAATTCGAAGGTTTCCAAATACTCTCCACGGAGGAAAATATGGGTCAAGGCATGGTCCTTCGTCCCAATAAGGTTGTAGACTCTGACTGTGGTACTTGCAGCAGCTGTGGCTAAATCCTAAACAAAAACTAAGTCCCCTGCATTCTTCGCTAGAAGATTCCAGGGGACTCTTTTTGTACGCTAAAATATGTAACGCTTCTTTTACCCGAAATGGAGATACGCTCTCTACGGAAACCTTTCACAAGGTTTTAGCGCTTTCTATCTTGCCCAATCGTGAAGAAGGGCACGCATCACCTGAATCCCGGAAACGGCTTCTTGTACTTCCTTCTTGCCCTTTAAGTACACCACTTCTCCATGGGGTTCTTTCAAGGAGAGCCTCTCCCCCTTCACTACCCATATGGTTTTATGGTGCATGGGCCTAAGGCCCAGCTTTTCTTCTCCTAACCCATCGGTGAAATAAATGAGTAGGGTTTGGCGAAGATTCTCCTGCCGTATATACTCAAAGACTGGGGCAAATTTCGTGCCACCTCGTCTTTTTAAGAGGGGCTTCATATCTTGAAGGCTCCGAATTTTGTAGTCTCTGCGCACCTCATTGTCACATTCTAGAATCCGGATGGATTCGCTATAGGCTCTACTCAGGGTCAAAATCTCTTTCAAAAACTCATTCATGGAGGCATCACCAATGCTCCCTGAAATATCTATGGCCACGGTGATGTCTGGTACATGATTTCGAAGCTCTCCGCGAAGATCCAGCCTCTCTGGCTGACGCCTATTGACTCTGGTGACGGTCTTCTTTTTCCCCTTGGGTAAGGTGCGCATGGCTTTTTTCAGCACTGCGGTCCAAGGAATATCGCCTTTTAGCTGTCCTCTGACAATCCTCAATATCTCATCAGGAATGCCATTTCGCCCGGCCAGAAGCAGGGTGGATTTCAGTTTATCTTGAACTTCATCGCTGTCTTCCTCTTCCGATTCGACCCAGCGGTCATGGACTTCCTCATAGTTGACCTTGCCTTGGTCAAGAAGCTCCTCCACAGCCTTGGGCTGCGCTAAGATGGCTTGATGAATTTCTTCTGTGTAAAACTCTAAGGTCTCATTGGTCTTTAAGTTTAGATCAAAGCGCATATTGACGCTGCTGATCCGTTCCACAAAAGAGGGTAAGTGGTTGATGTACTGATTTACCGCAATATCCATGGCCAAGTTGATGGCCAGCTTTCTATAGGTATTTTTGAGGATCCGCTCCCGCCCATGGTGCTTTAGGAGAATATGTAAGATTTCATGTTTGATCATGGCCACCGCTTCTCTTTCTTCTAGGAAAAGAAAGGTCACTGGATTAAAGAGAAAATGAATCTTACTCCCCTTTAATAGGGTTGCTGTGGGAAAGGGCAGATTAAAATCAATTTCTCTTAGGGTATCCCCTAAAAAAAGGGCATAGTAATCCTCTCCTCCCTGGAGCATTTTAAAGGAAAGCTCGTTGAGGTACTGAAAAAACCCTCGACTGAAACCTTTTTTTAAGGTCCCCTGTTCCATATAGACCTGTAGGTCTAAAAGCAGCGCCCTACGCTTTTTCATGAGTAAGTCTATTTCTTTAAACTCTTTGTTAAAATTAAGATCTACCATAACAATCAAAGAACCCCTCTATAAATACATCGGACTCCAGCAAATGGGGATAGACATCACCATAATCACTTTTCAGCTCCTTCATCACAGAGATCCTAAGATCCTTAGGCATGAGATTTAAGACCTCTGAGAACCGATCACAAGAAGCTTGGTGCAGTCTTTCCCGAAGCTTCATCACCATATTTTTCGCCAAAATATAAAGCCTTGAATGACTAGCCTCAGCTATTTCATCCCGAACAAACTGGGTCAATACATTCATCTCGTAGAGGTCCTCCGGAGAAATCAAGGGGTTTTTATTGTCCTCTAAAAAGGTCATGAACTCTTGGGCAAGCTTTGTACCCACATTCCCTTTGACCAAGTGGTAGAGGGTTTTCTCCTCATAGCTTCTCGTCTCAAAGACCTTCAAGGCTCTAGATACCCGCTCCCAGCTTCTTGGGGTGGCCTTGATGTATTCTTCTTCACTGCTGTAATTTAGATACTCTCTAAAGTTCGAAATGAACTGCACCACTGGCTCTGCTATGTCACCTTCCTCCATCCCCCATCGGATCCATTCCTTAGGATCAGAATCCATGTACAGCCAGATGAATCGATCTTCTTGGGCAGGGTCCATATCCACCACTTGGTAATCCGTCTCTCGATAATCATCCATTTTACTGGTGGGATTCATGGCCGCTGTAACCAGCACCCTTTTGGACAACTTATAGCCATTGATTTCTCGATTCAAAATGAGATTCATAAGTTCTTGCTGAACACTATGATCACAGCGATTGATTTCATCGATGAACAGCAGTACTTTACCAGGGTTGTTTTCCAGCCAAGCATCAATCTCATTAAGCTTATGGTGGGTGGCATAATAAGTCTTTCCACCCACCACCATGGGGAGCCCCCCGATTTCTCCTTCTTTTAAGAGATTGGCATCGATGTTCACAAGATAGAGTTCATGACTCCTGGCAAAATCTTTCATGAGGGATGTCTTCCCAATACCGCTCTCTCCGATGACCAAAGGCACCGCAGAAGATAACAGAGACAGCTCCACGGCGTCTATTGTTTCTTTATAATTCATGGTTCATTCTCCTATCTACTCAGCACATAATCTATGAGCGTTTGTTTGGTGACTCTAGATCCATGATCTCTGATGAAATTCACTTTGTTGATGTCTAAGATCTGCAACTCCATGAAGTCCTTGATATAGGTTTTAGAGACGTCTTCTCGTTGAAACTTCTCTTCCAGCACTTCATAAAGCACCGCTATATCCAAGGAATCATAGATGTATTTGACGATTTTCACGTTAGCCAGCAAAAAAAGCCGAAGCTCTTCCTCTGTATAGTCGCTGACATAGGTGATGGCTTGCTCACTTTTTTCCACCGCCAAGATTTTTGCTTCAAGGCAAGGGTTCTTCACGAATTTTAGGGCGCTCCAAAAAGTCTTCACCGCTGCCACCTGTACGCTACAGGCTGGGTTTTGGATATACTGTATGGCATCAAAGTCTCTATGAACCGCCTCAAGCTGCAATTCCAAAGATTGCTCTTTGATGTACTGTATGGCCCACCCTTTATTTTTCACCGCTGCCAGCTGCACCTCATAAGGCGCATCTTTGATAAACCGTAGGCTGTTCCATCCGCCCATCACCGCAGTTTTCATCACGGCCATGGGAGGCTTTTTAATGTGCTGAATGGAAGAAGGCGTCTTCTTCACCGCTTCCATCATCACCTCAAAGGATGGCTTTTCCATATGACGGATTTCATTTCCGTTTTTTTTCACCAGTTTCAATTCTTTATCCTGTTCCATTTCTATCCTCACATGTTTCTTTCTTTTTTACTCTACCGAACATTATACTATCAAATTTTGTGAAATCAAAGAAAGAACCCTTTTCTATGTCATAGTGAGGAGTTTTACCCTTTCTTCTAGAGCCGTTGTTCTTTTTCCTATGCTCATTTTAGAAAAAACTCCCTAGCCCAAAAAGGCTAGAGAGTTTTTCAAGGATTAAACCCTTATTTGAAGCGATTAATTTCCTTCTTCACCAGTTGATGGAGTTGATTTAGATCCGATACATCTCCATACTCAATGAGTTTGTTTAATTGACTTTGAAACCTGGATGCTTCTTGAATTTTCCCCATGGACATGAGAAAGAGGATGTCATTCATGATGCGAGATACCAGGGCAGATTTCACTTCAAACAGTTTTTGCGCATCTTTGATTTCATCTTTAATATCCAGCATGGTTTGGTCCAGCTGATAAGCAGACTCCGCTGCTTCTTTTAGCTTGGATTTGATATTTTCGGGAATGCTTTGTTTGTACTTATAGTTTAAGCTATGTTCCGTCACGGCCCAAAAATTCATGGCCAAGGTTCTGATTTGGATTTCTCCAATGATGTTCACTACTCCTTGGGCCATGTTTACAGGGTACTCCACAATCATATGATAACTTCTGTAGCCGCTGGGCTTGACATTGGTGATGTAGTCTTTTTCGTAGAGGATCCGCATATCGCTTCTTCCACGTAGCAGTTTCACCACGATGTCAATATCATCTACAAACTGTACCATAATCCGGATGCCGGCGATGTCTTCTAGCTCTTCTGCTAGCCGATCATGGGGAATGGCAAATTTATTGGCCTTCTCTAACATGGAAGAGATTTCCTTGACTCTTCCTGTGATAAATTCTATGGGCGAATAATCATTTTTTCTTCGAAATTCCGTACGAATGGCTCTGAGCTTTACCTTCAGTTCTTCCACCGCTTGTTCATATGGAATCAAAAAAGTTTTCCAATCTTTACTGGCCATAAACACACCTCTCACAACGGTCCATTTTGCTTCCCTTAGGTTCTCTTCTAATTATACCAAAATTAACGGCTTTTTACTCCTGTTGTGAAAGAAAGGCTGCTTTTCTTACCAAGGATCTGGGGAGAAGCCTCGTGAGTACCGGAATCACCTTCTCAAAAGTACCGGGGACCACCACCGCTTTGCCTCTCCACATCCCCAGGTATCCAATGTCTGCCACAGCTTTGGCTTCCATCATGAAAGCTTTGGATGCTGGGGTCTTTTGCATCTTTGCCCGTTCTTGAAACCCTGTTTTCACAGGACCTGGACAAAGGGCAGACACCTTTACTCCCTGGTGCTTCAATTCTTCATGCATGGCTTCTGAAAGGCTCAGCACATAGGCTTTGGATGCATAGTAATTGGCCATGACAGGGCCAGGCATAAAGGCAGCCAAAGAAGCCACGTTGAGCACATACCCATACCCTCTTTCCGCCATGGGTTTCACAAAGCGTTTGTTCATTTCCAGTAAAGACAAGACATTGAGTTTCACAAGATCCTTCTCTACAGAAAGATCTGTATCCACCAGTCGTCCAAAGGACCCAAACCCTGCGTTATTCACAAGGTAATCCACTTGGAGCCCTTCTTCCATGATGGCTTCATAGAGTTCTTCTGCTGCCTTGTCCTTGGTTAAGTCCTTTGCATATACCCGTACATCAACGGCATAGTCCATTTCAAAGCGGCTCTTCAGCTCCTTGAGCTTTTCTTCTCCTCGAGCCACCAAGATTAAAGAAATCCCATCTTTCGCAAAATTTAAAGCCAGTTCCAAGCCAATGCCTGAAGTGGCCCCTGTGATCAGTGCATATCCTTCCATATAAACCTCCTAAGATCTTTTCTTTCATTATAAACTAGAATCCTTAGATTTTCTTTAGCATTGCTCCCTCTCTATGAAAAAATCTCTCAAGGTAACTCCTTCCCTTCCTAAAAAGAAAGCACACCCCAGAAGACATCATAAAGTCCTTTGGCGTGTGCTTTCCACTGCATCTATACTATTTTACAAGGTCTTTGACCATGGCTACTACATTGGGTACGTTAAAGCCAAACTTCTCCATGACCAAATCCCCAGGAGCCGAAGCGCCAAAGGTATCGATGGCCAAGATTTTGCCTTCGTCTCCAGTGTATCGTTCCCATCCAAGAGGATTGGCCATTTCCATAGCCAGTCTCTTCTTCACAGAAGGATTCAGCACCTTTTCTTTATAAGCCTTCTCTTGCTTTTCGAAAAGATCCCAAGAGGGCATGGAAATCACAGCCACATCTATGCCTTCTTCTTTGAGGACCTGCTGAGCTTCATAGGCCAGAGGCACTTCTGAACCTGTGGCGATGAGGAGGGCATCACTGACTTCCTTCTTTGAAGGAGACGCAATATAAGCGCCACGTCTCACGCCTTCTAAAACATCTTCTTTGGATACTGGAAGGGTGGTGAGGTTTTGCCTTGACAAGGTCAACACCGTGGGTGTATTCTTCTGCTCCAAGGCCACCTGCCATGCTGCATAGGTTTCATTGCCATCGGCTGGACGAATCACAGACAGATTGGGCATGGCTCTTAAGGATGGCAGATGTTCCACGGGTTCATGGGTGGGTCCATCTTCTCCCACAGCAATACTATCATGGGTAAAGACATAGACCACAGGAAGTCCCATGAGGGAGGACAGTCTGATGGCTGGTCTTACATAGTCTGAGAAGACAAAGAAGGTTCCGCCAAAGACTCTAAGACCTCCATGAAGATGGATCCCGTTCATCATGGTCCCCATGGCAAATTCTCGCACACCAAACCAGATGTTTCGGCCCTTGGGATTCTCAAAAGAATAGTCTCCTACCCCATTGATGGTGGTTTTATTAGACCCTGCCAAGTCTGCAGATCCACCAAAGAGGCTTGGTAGCTTCTTGGCAAAGAAATTGATGGCTTCACCAGAAGCATTTCTTGTGGCCACGCCTTTGCCCGTTTCATAAAAGGGCATACCCTCTGTGATGTTTTCTGGAAGCTTTCCAGAAATGGCATCTACGAGCTCTTGGGACAGGTCTGGATACTTTTCAGTATAGGCCTTAAACATGGCATCCCACGCTTCATTTCCTCGGACACCATAGTCTTCAATGTGATTTCTAAAGGTGCTATAGGCTTCTTCTGGCACAGTGAAAGGTTCTTGTCCATATTGGAAGAAGTCTTTGGTGGTCTTCACCCCTTCTTTGCCTAGGGGTGCACCATGGACTTTTGAGGTTCCTTGATTTGGTGCGCCCATACCAATGATGGATTTGATTTCAATTAAGGTAGGCTTGTCTGTAACTTTTTTCGCTTCCTTAATGGCTTCATCCACCGCCTCTAAGTTGTTGGCGTCATCTACTCTTAGGTAGTGCCATCCGTAAGCTTCATAGCGATCTTTTACACTTTCTGAGAAGGACTTATGAAGATCTCCATCTAAGGAAATGTCATTGGAATCATAGAGCACGATGAGTCTACCAAGCTTTAGGTGACCTGCTAGAGAAGAAGCTTCATGAGAAACACCTTCCATGAGGTCTCCATCTCCACAGAGGGCATAGGTGTAGTGATGAATCAGGTCAAAGTCTTCTTGGTTATACTTGGCACCCAAGTGGTTCTCTGCCATGGCCATACCTACAGCCATGCCAATGCCCTGTCCAAGAGGGCCAGTTGTTGCTTCCACGCCTACAGTATGGCCATACTCTGGATGTCCTGGGGTTAAAGATCCCCATTGTCTAAAGTTCTTCAGCTCTTCCATGGGTAGTCCATACCCTGCCATATGGAGCAGGGAATACAGTAATGCGGATCCATGGCCTGCAGAGAGCACAAAGCGGTCTCTGTTAAACCAGGTAGGATTCTTAGGGTTGTGCATCATGTTCTTAGCCCATAAAACATAGGCAAAGGGGGCTGCCCCAAGAGGAAGGCCTGGATGGCCTGAGTTTGCTGCCTCAATGGCATCGATGGATAATGCCCGAAGGGCATTGATACTAAGGGTATCGTTATTGTTGTACATGTCTACCTCCAAAAATATATTCATGATTTGGTCTCGTGACGATAAAAGGATTGTCTTACTCTTGGATCAATACAGGATGAAAATCGATGTAATCACAAGAGGTGAGGATATACTCCACACCCTTACGCTGTCCTGTCATGACCCGCTGAAGAGATTTCCCATGGAGATGACCATAAATGACCTTTTCCACTTGGTACTCCTCAAAGATCTCTGTGAACCCTGAATCTTTAAAGGTTTCATTCACTGGGGGATAATGAATCATCACAATGAACTTTTGAAACCCCTTTTTCTTGGCTGCATCCAGGGAGAGTCTTAAACGAAGAAGTTCTCTTTTATAGATTTTCTCATCCTCTTCTTGAAAGGCATTACTTCCTGGAATGACCCATCCTCGTGTCCCACAGATGGCATAGTCTTCATAGGCAAAAAAATTATTTTGAATAAAATCCATGTTCTCATACATTTTATTCAGCTTGGTGATGCTTCCCCACCAATAATCGTGGTTTCCTTTGATGAGGATCTTTCGCCCAGGTAGGTTTGCTACGTAATTGAGCTCCTCCATACCACTATCTAAGTTCATGGACCAGGATAGATCTCCTGCCAAAAGCACCGTGTCTTCTTCTTTGATCACCCGGAGCCAGTTCTCTTTGATTTTTACATCGTGGTCTTTCCAATCATCAGAAAACACATCCATGGGTTTCTCTCCACTTAAGGAGAGGTGCAGGTCTGATATGGCATATAAGGCCATCAGTGCACCATAAGGATTCTATAGATCTTCTTCTTGCCTTTTTTCACCAAGAGATAATCTTCTTCAAAATCCGTTTCCTTTAACTGATGATGGATGTTTGAAATCTTCTCTTCCCCTATGCTGACGCCACCTTGTTCGATATTTCTTCTACCTTCTGCTTTAGAAGGGAAGACTCCCCCTGCCAGGAGAATCTCAAGGAGGCTCTTACTAAGATCCTCTTTGGTAATTTCAATGGTCGGTACATTGGAAAGATCCGTTCCGCCCCCAAACAGTGCTTCTGCAGCACTTTTGGCTTTGGCCGCTTCCTCTTCACCGTGGACCAGCTTTGTGACTTCAAAGGCCAAAAGCTTTTTGGCTTCATTAATATCTTGACCTTCCAAAGCTTCTATTCTTTCTATCTCATCGATGTCCACAAAGGTTAACAGCTTCAAGCATTTCACCACATCTCGGTCATCCACATTTCTCCAGTACTGATAAAAATCATAAACCGGGGTCTTTTCAGGATCTAACCATAGGGCACCATTGACAGTCTTCCCCATCTTTTGCCCTTCTGCATTGGTTAAGAGTGTACAAGTCATGGCAAAGGCAGTCTTTCTTTCTTTTCTTCTCACCAGGTCAATGCCTGCCAGCATATTGGACCACTGATCGTCCCCGCCCAGCTGCATGGTGCAACCATGGTGCTGATTGAGGTAAAGGAAGTCATACCCTTGCATGAGCATGTAATTAAACTCTAGGAAAGACAAGCCCTTTTCCATTCTTTGCTTGATGCTTTCTGCCCGAAGCATATTGTTTACCGAAAAATGGATGCCGATGTCTCGTAAAAAATCCACATAATTTAGGTCCATGAGCCAATCTGCATTGTTTAACAAGATGGCTTTGTCCTCACGAAAATCAATGAACCGCTGCATCTGCTTTTTGATGCCCACAATATTCCTTTCAATATCTTCTCTTGTGAGCATAGAACGCATGTCGGTTTTCCCTGAAGGGTCTCCAATCATGGCTGTGCCACCACCTAGCAACGCAATGGGCCTATGTCCTGCCTTTTGCATATGGGCCATGAACATCATGGCAATAAAATGCCCTACATGAAGACTGTCTGCTGTGGGGTCAAAGCCAATGTAAAAAGTCACTTTTTCCGTTTCCAAAGCTTTTTTGATTTCTTCTTCATGCGTCAATTGCTTGATGTACCCTCTTCTTTGCAATTCTTCAAATATACTCATACTTACAACTCCTGACGATTTATACTACACCTAAGTATCTCATTGATTGATGAATATTTCAAGATTTTGAAAAGGCCAAAGAACCTTTCTTATTCTTTCTTTCTGCTCGGTAAAGGAACGCAAAAAAAGGAAGCGGTTTCTTTCTATCCCTAGAAAGAAGCCGCTTCCTTTAAAAGCCTCCTCTTAGAAGTCTTTCTTTTGAAAAGCACGAAAAGCTCCAAAAAATGGAGCTTTTTAAAAGGTTAACTAAGCACCTTATACTTTTCAAGTTCAGAAACTGCCAGCTCTCCTTCATCATGCATGGCGAGATATAGATCGATTTTATGCATGTCAGAGAAGGCTTGGAGTTTTTCAAAAATCTTTTCAGAGCGATCACTTTTCTTATCAATGCCATTGAGTAGTCCATCCACAAATATTGTGGTGACGTCATAATTTGTGGCGATGATGCCACATAGGAATCCATAGATGGAGCGGTAGTCTGTCAGTGCGTATTCATCTGCGTCAATAAATCGGATTTCCCGATCCAGTTCATGGATGGCACGGGAATCGTCATCAATAAACACCACGTGACCTTTGGCTGTTTTGACCTGTTCATTGGCAAGAGACACCATTTTCTTACTTTTTCCGGATCCTCTCTTGCCATAAATTACCTGTATCATGTCAATCACTCCCTTTGTATATTTGGTTTCTGAAAACCTTTAACTATGTCTCTATTATATAATTATCCGAAAATTTAGTCAAACGCATTGGTGAGGTTTTCCGATACTTTTGTCATTAGTACCTTGGTATTTACGCAAACTTCACAATGAGAAAACGAGGATCATCGACAAAGTCATAATGGTTTTTCCATGGCCAAGAATTTTTTCACTTTTCCCCGTTCACTTTGTGGGAATAATCTGATATAATATAGTTGCCGAAAGGTAATATTATTTAGACACAGTAATTTTCTTAGTGATCCAGGCCTTAGCCTCAGAAAACCTGAAAAACTACTGTTGCTAAGGAGGAAAAAACATGGAAGACAAGAAGATCATGTGCAGAGACTGCGGAAACGAGTTCACATTCACCGTTGGTGAGCAAGAATTCTACAAGGAAAAGGGATTTGAAAACGAACCAGTTAGATGTCCTGACTGCAGAAGAGCTAGAAAAGCTGAGAAAATGAACGGCAGAAGATAGTTCCTGAGAAAGGTAGTTACAATGTAACTACCTTTTTTTGCGAGATAAAGCTATAATAGACCAATAGAGAAGACCATCTTTTTCTAAAAATCGTAAATGGAGGACAACCCAATGGAAGACAAGAAAAAAATAGTTTTTAGCGCCATTAAGCCATCAGGGGAACTAACCCTTGGCAATTATTTAGGAGCCATCAAAAACTGGATTGGCCTGCAAGACGACTACGATTGCTATTACTGCATCGCAGACCTTCATGCCATCACCGTGAGACAAGAACCCAAGGACCTACGAAAGTGGGTGTTAGAAATCCTTGCCATTTATGTGGCCTCTGGGCTAGACCATACAAAGAGCGCCCTCTTTGTGCAGTCTCATGTGCCCGCCCACTCAGAAGCTTCTTGGCTTTTAACCTGTAATGCCACTATGGGTGAGCTGTCTAGAATGACCCAGTATAAAGACAAAACCGCAAAACTAAAAGAACATACCTCCATCTCTGCAGGGCTCTTTAACTATCCTGTGCTCATGGCTGCGGATATTCTCATCTACAATACGGACTTGGTGCCCGTGGGTGTAGACCAAAAACAGCACGTGGAGCTCTCAAGAGATCTAGCTCAAAGATTTAATTCTAACTACAGCGATACCTTCGTTTTGCCAGAGCCTAAAATCTCAGAAAGCGCTGCCAAAATCATGGATCTCCAAGATCCCACCAAGAAGATGTCTAAGTCTGAGGAAAACGAAAACTCCTATATTCTGATTTTAGATTCCCCGGAGGCCATCAGAAGAAAAATCAGTCGGGCAGTGACAGATTCTGTGGGCCTTGTGAACTACAGTGATGAACAGCCTGGGGTGAAAAACCTCATCAACATCATCTGTGCCATCACCCATGAAAAGCCACAAGATGTGGTGGAGACTTTCCAAGGAAAAGGCTATAAAGAGTTTAAAGAATATGTAGCTGAGGTTATCATCAAAGAGCTGACCCCCATACGGGAAAAAGCCATGCAGCTTCTTAAAGAAAAAAGCACCTTGGAAGAAATCTATGGAGAAGGTGCCCTGAAAGCAAACCATGTGGCATTAAAGACCCTTCGAAAGATGCAACGAAAAATTGGCCTTCTACCTCCTGTGAGAAAATAGGGAAATCATAAAAGGGCAAAGGGGACTTCTAAAAAGAAGCCCCTCTATCATTTTCAACCACAAAACCCAGCGTAGCGCCACTGCTACACTGGGTTTTCTATTTCTTAGACCTAAGTTTTATCAAGGAGACTTTTCAGTTCCTCTAAAATATACTGAACTTCTGGGCCAATGACCACCTGAACATGGCCCTCTTGCTTAAAGACCCGCATGGCTCCCATGCTTCTTAGGCGCTTGTCGCTGACCTTCTTTTCATCCACCACATCCAGTCGAAGCCTAGTGATGCAGGCATCCACAAAGCGAATGTTTTCTATCCCACCGGAGGCTTTTAAGATGGTCTTGGCCAGTTTCTTGTAATTCTTCTCATAAAGAGGAAGATTCCGTGCTTCCGTCCCTTCTTTCACTTTCCTTTCCCGTCCCGGGGTCTTTAACTGAAACCTATGGATCACAAAGGTAAAGGAAAAATAGTAGAGAAAGAAAAAGAAAATCCCCAAAAGAACCAGCATACCCATATCCTTTGCCATGGGTACTTTCGTGCTGAGCATAAAATCCGTGAGTCCTGCACTGAAGCTAAAACCTGCAATCCACTGAAATTCTGCAGCCAAAAATAAAGAGATGCCCGTGAACAATGCATGGAGAAGATACAGCCCTGGCGCCACAAACATAAAAGAGAATTCCAAAGGCTCTGTGATCCCTGTGAGAAAAGAAGCCAAGGAAGAGGTCCCCATGAAAGACCTGGTCTTTCTTTTTTGCCCCTTTAAAGCACTTCGTCCCATGGCCAACGCCGCCCCTGGAAGCCCAAACATCATGATGGGGAAAAACCCAGCTTGATAGCGGCCGGTGATGCCATAGTCTCCTATGCCTCGCCAAAAATGACCGATGTCATTGATGCCAATGACATCGAACCAAAAGACTGAGTTTAAAGGATGATGAAGTCCCAAGGGAATGAGTAGGCGATTCAAAAATCCGTAGATTCCTGCCCCTAAAGAGCCTAGATTGCTGATTTGAATACCAAACAAGATCAATCCCTCGTAGAGAAGAGGCCAAATAAAATACAGAGGAAAGCTCACCAGCACCATGGAGAGGCTACTGATGATGGGCACAAAACGCTTGCCCGAAAAATACGCCAGCCCCTCTGGAAAGCGGATGGTGGAGAATCGATTGTACATGTGAGCGCCCACCAGTCCTGATAGAATCCCTGTGAACTGGTTGGCGATGGCATAAAAAGCCCCACTGACTTCAGAAAGGGGTAGCCTTTGATAAAAGGCTACAGATTCTGGTGACAAAATCCTGGTGAGTACCAAATAATTGAGCAGCCCCGAGAGCGCCGCTGTACCATCTTTATCCTTGGCCATCCCTAGGGATACGCCTAGGGCAAACAAAATGGGCACATGATCCATAATAATGAGACCCACTTGCACCAATACTCTAGAGAGTAAATACCCCTCACCAAACCCTGTAGGATCCATCCAATACCCTATGCCAATGAAGATGGCCGCCGCAGGAAGCACGGATACCGGAAGCATTAATGCTTTGCCTAGGCGCTGCATTACCATAAGGATCCTTCCTTTGAAGGAACTTCTAGGTCTTTCCATCAACTGATGGCCTTATTCACATGCACCATGAGATACACCATCTCTTGGCGCGTCAGTCCATGTTGGAAATCTTTTTTCACAAAAGATTTCATTTTTTTCTCCAAGGTTTTATACCTGCGGTCTTTTTTCATGAAGAGATCGTAAAACTCCTCCACTTGGTCCTCTGAACTGGGTAACTTTAAGATGATACGCTTGGCAAGAAATTTCAAATGGGCATTGAGCCTTGCTAGGGAAATCTCATCTTCTTGAAAATCCAAGTCAAAGATCTCCTCAATGAGACCCACCACAAAGGTTGTAAAGAGAAAGATCCTGGAGATGCTCTCTTTTTTCTCCCCCAAGGAAGCATTGACAATGTGCATGGTGATATACCCTGCTTCATGGTCTGATAGCAACACTCCTGTAGCTTTTTCAATGATGCTTAGGGCTTTCATCCCTACCTGAAACTCCTCCTGATAAAGGCTTTTAATTTCATGGAGCATGAGATTGGGGATTTCAAGACCCTCTTTTTTTCTTTCCACCGCATAGACAATATGATCAATCATCCCTACCAGGGCATGGATACTCATGCGGATGTTTAGTATTTTCTTGGCTTCTTCTCGAATGACTTGTGCAGCATCAATAAGCTCCATGGGGGTATCTCCCAGGAGCTTATAGAGGCGATCTTTGCCATCTTCTCTTACTTCATAAATCTTTTCAATTTTAGACTCTAAAATATCATCTCCAGGCTTCTTTTGAAAGCCAAGACCCGCCCCTGTGAGAATCATTTCTTGTCCATCCTCTGACTTGGTTGCCACAATATTGTTGTTAAAGACTTTAAGTATTTTCATAAAAGCCTCCTCATCTAACTCTATTATAGGGGTTCTACCTTCTTTTTCCTAGGGATTCCAATGGAAATTTCCTTTGGCACAAAAGAATGCAGCTGCCTTTTCTAAAGGCAGCTGCGTAGACCTACTATACTGCTAGATGAGCTTTTTAAACTCGTCTGCCACAAACTGTACCTGTGGTCCAATGACCACTTGAACGTTGGTTTTTGAAGGTCTGATAACCCCGGCAACTCCCGCTTTTTTAATCTTTGCTTCATCCACAAGTAGATTGTCTTTTACTTCTAACCGAAGTCTTGTGATGCAATAGTCTAGAGAGGCAATGTTCTCTTTACCCCCGAGTCCTTGTAGAATTTCTGCGGCTAGTAGGGAGAAGTTGGTGCCTTTTCCAAGAACAACCCCTTCACCTTCCTGGGCTTCGTCATCTTCTCTACCAGGCGTTTTCAGGTTCATCTTTAGGATGAGGAATCTAAAGAGGAAGTAATAGATGACCCCTACCACAAGGCCCAGTGGAATGAGCATCCAAATGTTCACGGCCAAGGGCATTTTTAAACTTAAGAAGAAATCTACAAATCCAGCACTGAATCCAAAGCCAGCAATCCATTGGAACTGTGCGGCGATGAATACGGAAATACCTGTTAAGAGCGCATGGACTAGGTATAAACCAGGCGCTAAGAAGACAAAGGCAAATTCCATAGGCTCTGTGACACCCGTGAAGAAGGAAGAAATGGCTGCGGCTAAAAGAAGTCCTCCTGCAACCTTTTTCTTGTGATCCTTGGCGGTATGATACATGGCCAGTGCTGCCGCTGGGAGTCCAAACATCATCACTGGGAAGAATCCTGCTTGATATCTACCAGTAATCCCTTCTACGCCTGTGCTGGCCCAGAAGTTTCCGATGTCATTAATGCCGATGGCATCAAACCAGAACACGGAGTTTAGAGCATGGTGTAGACCTGTTGGAATGAGCAATCTATTGAAGAAGCCATAAATACCAGCACCCACTGCGCCCATTTCTGAAATGGTGGTACCGAAGGTAACCAGTCCGGAGTATACGATGGGCCATACGAAGAAGAGCACAGCAGATACCGCAATCATGGCAAAAGATGTCATGATGGGGACCAGCCTCTTCCCACTAAAGAAAGACAACGCTGGGGTCAGCTGCACATGAGAAAACTTATTGTACATGCTTGCTGCCACAAGTCCTGAAATAATACCAATGAATTGATTGTTGATTTTAGAAAAGGCTGCGTTCACAGCTCCTGCCTCAATTTGCATGAGCTGAGCCACGGTACCTGTGGAAAGGAGCTTGGTCACCACCAAGAAAGCCACAAGACCCGCTAAAGCCGCAGATCCATCTTTGTCTTTGGACATGCCAAGGGCTACACCCACCGCAAAGAGAATGGACATATTGTCAATGATTGCACCACCGGCACTGATGAGAAACGCTGCAATGGGACTTCCGCCACCCCAACCTGAGGGGTCGATCCAATACCCAATACCCATGAGAATAGACGCCACGGGAAGGACTGCAACGGGGAGCATGAGAGATCTACCGAGTTTTTGTAGATACTTCATCATAATGAATTTCCTCCTTTTTTTTGAAAAGATACGATAAATGCCATGCACAGATCATTTCTTGTAAACAAACCCTGTGGCCACAGTTTTGTATAAAAAAAGACCAAAGAAAGGAAGCAATCTTCTTGCCTTCTTCTTTGGTCTTGCCTGCTTACCAGTAACAATCCATGTATTCGAATACATCTTATCCCATTCGAAATAGTCTGTCAATAGATTGTCAGATGACAATCGTAAATAAATCGTTAACACCCGTGGCGCAGCCTTTTTTTCCCATGGAAAAGCCTCTGACCATGAGGTCAGAGGCGAAACTTTTCTTAGAACCGAACCGTTGGTACCACACGATCAGACTCTGCTGCTTCAAAAAGAGGTAGCTCTCTAAAGTTGAACATCCCGGCAAAGATATTCTTGGGGAAAATCTGAATGTCTGTGTTGTACTTCATGGTGGTATCATTGTAGAACTGTCTTGCATAACGAATCTTTTCCTCTGCGTCTTTCAGCTCACTTTGAAGGGACAAAAAGTTTTGATCGGCTTTTAACTGTGGATAAGCTTCCACGGTGACCAAGAGTCTTGAGATGGCCGAGGAGAGTGCTTGGTCTGCTTTTGCGGTTTCTTCCACACCACTGGCATTTAACACCTGACTTCTCGCCTTGGTAACATTCTCGAAAACTTCTTTTTCATGGGTGGCATACCCTTTCACCGTTTCCACCAAGTTGGGAATGAGATCTGCTCTATTTTTTAGCTGCACCTCAATTTGTGCCCAAGCATTTTTCACACGGTTCTTTAAAACCACCAGCCCATTGTATACTGAAATACCATAAATCACCAAAAGTACAATAAGGCCGATTACCACCAGTAGTATGATTGTTCCAGGTCCCATAATCATCTTCCTTTCATCTATAAAACTAAAAGTAACAGTAACCATCTTTTCTTAGAATGCACCACCGCCGCCACCGCCACCGCCGCCACCAGAGCTGCCACCGGAGAATCCTCCACCGCTTCCGCTTCCAGAGGATTTTTGAGAGGCTGCCACCTGGGCGGTGTGCACGGCAGAGTTCACGGTGCTCATGGTGCTAGTTAAAGCTTGATTCATCACATAGAACTGCCCAAAGCTTCGATAGCCTCCCATATAGGTGAGGTTTGGATTAGAAAGCTCTTGCTCAGAGAACACCTTGGGTAATTGATCGATGACTTCATTGGCAACGCCTAAGGATGTGGCATAAACCAGGTAGTGCTCCCAAATCACCAAGGATGGAATCTCTGCATTTTCCATATTGGAGAAATGCTGCAAGAATTTCTTAAAGGCTTCCCACATGGTTTTATGCTCCACCCCTCTACGAGAGTACATGCGTTTTGCTTTCATGAGGAGAATGGCCAGTAAGCTGAAAAGCCCTAATAGTGCTGTACCCATGGCTATGAAGCTTTGGAGCAGCAAGAACCCTAGGCCTCCAGCTACCATGAGCACAAGTCCTAGGATCACAAAAATCTTTGCCCCAGGGAGGGTATTCTTCATGAAGAACTGTTCTTTGTCTCCAGACTCCTTTACTTTGTGCTTGAAATAGGTGTAATCCTTTTGAAATTGAAGGGCTGCTTTGTTGCTCTTTAGGATTCTCTCTAAATCTGCAAAGACAATACCCTTGCCTTGGCCCACTTCATCAATGAACCATCTACCCAAAAATTTTTCATGGGGTAATAGCCCCTCTACTTTACTTGAATCCAGCCAAGTCATCTCAAAGCTGTCTTCTTCTTTTTTAAAGATTCTACCCTTTTCCACCTTCACAGGGGTGAGTTTCACCACTTTTTTTCTGGCCATGTCTAAGATGGTGGCCATGATGTCCACATCTTTTGTCTGACCTTTGGTGAGTAAGTAGGTCATCACCGCAGGGCTGTAATCCTCTGGCAGTTCTCTATAATAGTCTCCAAAAAACTCGGGTTTTAGTTCTTTGCCGTATCTCTTGATGATGATCAAGATGGATGCTAGACCCCCTAAGATCCCTGCCCCAAAGAGCGGTCTTGAGGTTTTTTCCATATTTTTTCGCTGTTCTTCTCTACGTAAAGCTTCCTGGGCTTCTTCTCTTCTTCTGTTGGCTTCCTCCGCAAGGTTTCCTTCGTTCTCCAAAATGGCAGCCAACTCATCCCGGTCAAAGATGTTGGTGGAGGAGGGAATCAGCTGCCTGGGGAACACCACCAAAGTCTCCACAAATTGCTGATTGAGAGAAGGCACTGTGAAGAAAAAGGTTCGTTCATCTACAATCTCACTGGCCCCCGTTAAAGGACCATGGGCAAAGACCCGAAGCTCTTCACGACTCGCCCCTTCCGGGATGGTGATTTGTATGCTGATATCTTTTAGGGGAATGGACCATCCACTGTCGATGATTTTCCGATTAAAAGTGGCCACATCATTATACTTTTCTGCCACATTGGTGAGGGTGTAGCCAATGTAAAAAGTCTTTTTTTCATATCTGGACCGTTCATAGATCTTCAGTTTTTTAAGACTCCCCGTATCGTCCACTTCATAAGTATAGGCACTGCCACTATAAGCTTCTTCAAAGGGTTTTAAGACGCCTCCTTCTAGAACCGATACGGTGAGATCACGAAGACCACTGGTTCTGCTATAATCAATGTCTCGTAGTATGCCATTAAACTCCCCCTCGAAGTTGTAATGGAGCTCTTCTAGAACCACAGCATCGCCATTTTCTAAGATGTCCACCGTGATGTGGAATTTGTCCACAGAATAGTACCCACTGGAAGCGTCCACTTTGACACCAGGGATTAGGAGAACTAGAAAAAGAAGTAGCGTTAGCACAATATGTTTTCTTTTACCCATGGCTTCACCGCCTTTCAAAAATTACTGAAACTCTTCCATATTTAAGTCTAAGAAATGGTTCAACGCATAAGCTACCCCATGTTCTTCATTGGTTCTTGTAACAAAATTCGAAATGGACTTGATGGCTTCCACGCCGTTTTCCATAGCCACCCCAAGGCCCACTTGGGAAAGCAGTTCATAGTCGTTCATGGCATCTCCTAGAGCCATGATTTCCTCTGACTTAAAACCCAGCTCCTTGGCTACAGCCATGGTGCCAATGAACTTATTGACCCCTTTACGCATGATTTCTAAATAGATGGGCATGGTTCTCACCACATGATAAGTGCCTGATAAAGCCCTTAGCAGCTCCTCTTCATAGGCATCGATCACCTCTGGGTCATCTAACACCAGCACCTTGGTCACCACTTCTTCATCTTCTAGGGCTTCCGAAGCTTCTATGAGAATCTCAACGCCGTTGAGCGCTGCTTCATGCCTTGAATGGACATTGTCTCTTGGGGTCATGGCCTTATGAAAGGTGTGCACGGTATAGTTGGCTGATACCCCATCACATATTTTCGTGATGGCTTTGGCCTCCTTACCCGTCAAGCAGTTGTCATACACAAACACTTCATCCTCCACCTGGACAGCCCCTGCGCCGTTATAGCCCACCACATATTCTTCTTTTCCTTCAATACCCAGTTCTTTTGCAAAGTGTAACAGGTTATGAATGGTACGACCGCTACATAGGACAATTTTAACCCCTTTTGCACGGGCAAGATGGATGGCACGTTGGTTTACTGCACTGATGGTATGGTCCATGGATAGTAACGTCCCATCCATATCAATGGCTACTAATTTGATCATGTCATTCCTCACTTTCTTTATGTATTCATTATACCCTACTTTGTATAGCACGTTGCCATCTAGAGTTGAAATTTTCATGAAATTTACAAAGCACCTGACACTTTCACCTTCTTTTTACTTTCTTCCAAAGAAAAATAGTAGTATAATCGTTCAGTATCAATTATAATATATAATTGGCCTGAAGAATCCAGCGGGGGGTTCTAGGGATCTTCCCTATGGAGGGTCCCAGGTCATCTGTGACGAGAACCAATTGGAGGAATATACGTGGAAGATTTAAGAAAAGAAATAGAGCGGCGAAGGACCTTCGCCATCATCTCACACCCTGACGCCGGAAAGACCACCTTGACAGAGAAGCTCCTTCTCTATGGAGGGGCCATCCGTCTTGCAGGGTCTGTAAAATCAAGAAAATCAAAGAACTATGCTGTATCAGACTGGATGGAAATTGAAAAGCAAAGAGGTATTTCCGTCACTTCTTCTGTGATGCAGTTTAATTACGATGGCTACTGCATCAACATTCTGGATACCCCTGGACATCAGGATTTCTCTGAAGATACCTATAGAACCTTAATGGCAGCAGATTCTGCGGTGATGGTGGTAGATGCAGCCAAGGGTGTGGAAGATCAAACCAGAAAGCTCTTTAATGTTTGTTCTCTTCGTAACATCCCCATCTTCACCATCGTCAACAAAATGGACCGTGAAGCCAGAGATCCCTTTGAGCTCATGGAAGAAATCGAAAATGAGCTGGGCATCAAAACCTATCCCATGAACTGGCCCATTGGCTCTGGAAAAGATTTTAAGGGAGTCTACGAAAGAAGCTCCTCCAGCATCCAGGTGTTTTCCCAAGGAAATCATGGGCAAAACACGGTGCACTCCGTCAAGGGTTCTGTGGATGATCAGGTTTTTGTGGATCTCATCGGAGAAGATTTTCACGCCCAACTGAAAGAAGAAATTGAACTCCTAGATATTGCAGGGGATGAATTTGATATGGGTGAAGTCCTAAAAGGGAATCTCTCTCCCGTATTCTTTGCTTCTGCCTTAACAAACTTTGGGGTAGAGCCCTTCCTCAAAGCCTTTTTAGAAATGACTTCTTCCCCACTGCCAAGAAGTACCAGCGAAGGTGAAGAAATCGATGTGTTCAGTGAAGACTTTTCTGCCTTTGTCTTTAAAATTCAAGCCAATATGAATCCTCAGCACCGGGACCGTATCGCCTTCATTCGAATTTGCTCTGGTAAATTCGTCAAGGGTATGGAAGTATTCCATCATCAAGGAAAGGGAAAGGTGAAGCTTTCACAGCCCACCCAGTTCCTAGCTCAAGACCGTGAAGTGGTGGAAGAAGCCTATGCCGGAGACATCATTGGTGTCTTTGATCCAGGCATCTACGCCATTGGCGATAGCCTCACAGCCCCCAATAACAAGTTTAAGTTTGAAGGCATCCCTTCCTTTGCTCCTGAGCACTTTGCCAGAGTCCGTCCCTTAGACACTATGAAAAGAAAGCAATTTGTCAAAGGCATTACCCAAGTGGCTCAAGAAGGGGCCATCCAGGTGTATAAAGAACTCCATATCGGCATGGAAGAAATCATCGTCGGCGTGGTGGGGACCTTGCAGATGGAAGTCTTAGAGTTTCGCCTAAAGAACGAATATGGTGTAGATCTTAAAATCGAAAGACTCCCCTTTAGATTTGTTCGATGGATTGAAAACCAAGAGCTGAACACGGATCAGTTAGACATCACCTCTGACACCAGATTGGTAAAGGATCTACGAGACCGTAATATCCTCCTCTTCCAAAATGAATGGGGCATTTCCTGGGCCCTTTCCCATAACAAAGACCTAACCCTAACAGATGTGGGTAAGGTAGATTAACCATACAGTCACAGAGACCAGAAGGGCTATACTATGCCCTTCTGGTCTCTTTTTTCTATCCATCATCCTGAACCCTGCCCTAAAGAGTAGTTCGTTATTTTCTGTTTATTTTGATTGTATCCTATGGCAATTTACAAAATTTAATTTTTGCGCTATACTCAGTGGAGAAAAAATCGAACGGAGAAAAAAACTATGCAAGAAAATAATCATCGCGTACTGCTCTATTATCAGTTCGTCTCCATAGACCATCCTGAGAACTATGTAGCAGAACACAAAGCTTTTTGTGCATCCTTGAATTTAAAAGGAAGGATTCTTGTGGCCAAAGAAGGCATCAATGGTACGGTATCAGGGACCCTAGAAGAAACCAACGCCTATATGGACCACATGAAAAAAGATCCGAGATTCCACTCCATGGTGTTCAAAATCCATGAAGAAGACCACAATGTTTTTCGTAAACTCTATGTAAAACATAGAGACAGCATCATCACCCTATTGCCAGAAGACGATGTGAATCCAACGGACTTGGTGGGTACCTACTTAACACCCACAGAATGGGAAAAGATGCTACAAGAAGATGATGTGATCCTTCTGGATGGCCGTAATGGTTATGAGTATGATCTGGGCCACTTTCGTGGCGCCATAAGACCAGACATCACAAACTTTAAAGAGTTTCCACAGTGGATTGAAGAGAACCTTGGGGACCAGAAAGACAAAAAGATCCTGGCCTACTGCACCGGGGGCATTCGATGTGAAAAACTCACTGGGGTGCTCTTAAATAAGGGCTTCAAAGACGTGTACCATCTAGAGGGTGGCATCGTCACCTATGGCCAAGACAAAGAAACCAAAGGCCGCCACTGGGATGGGAAGTGCTATGTCTTTGATGAACGCATCGCTGTACCCATCAACCAAGAAGAAGACGTGGTGGTGGCTACCTGCATCCATTGCAATACGCCTTCAGAGAACCATCGAAACTGTGTCAATGACGATTGTCATCTGCAGCATTTTTGTTGCCCTGCCTGCGAAGAAAAAAATCAAGGCTTTTGTAGTGAAGCCTGTAAAAGCTACATTGCTAAAAACCCCCATAGAGATGGTCGCGTAAGACTTCAAGAAAAAGCAGCCCTTTATGCCTTGTACAAGCAAGGACATGAGAAAGCCAAGGATGTACAGTCCCTGCTAAAAGAAGGTAAAACCTATTAGTGTAAAAAAGAAAGATTCTGCTGAAACCCCCTAAGGAGTTCAGCAGAATCTTTCTTTCTAATCTTTTCTTTTCACAGCCTGTAGGATGGTTTCTGCAGAGAAATAGAAGTCTCCCTCTTTTTCTTTCATCTGTGCGCCATAAAACACCAAGGTTTTTTCACCTGTAAAAGTGATGCTAATCTTGTAGATTTCCGTTGCCACAGACCAAGGTCTGTAGTTTAAGATCCCATGGGTGATTCTTGTGGCTTCATAAATCATGTGGTCTTCCACCGTTTCATAGGCACTTGTCAGCTCTTGTAGATCGATCTCCATGAGGATTTCATTGCCTTTTCCTTGAAAGCTTTTTAGAGCTCCAGTGCCCTCATAATAGCTTTCCAATAACGGCCTAAGCTCTTCCACATACTCCATAAGGGCTACTTTATCTTCTCTATTCTCTTCCACAGGATCCAAATAAGAAGACAGATCTTCTCCATTTCCTAAGGTGCAGCCAGTCATGAACAGTACAAGCACTGTAGCCATCATGATGCTAAAAAATGTATTTGCCTTTTTCACAATACCAACTCCAATAAAAATCTCCTTCTACCATCCTACCAGATAAGTAGACAAAAAGAAATGACAAAAAAGTTTCTTATTGGAGATTGAAATAAACGGTGAGGGCTTTGGTTAAGTAGAGGTGATCTTTTACGCCACCCAGCTCTCTCACAGAGTGCATGCCTAGAAGGGGATTTCCAATGTCAATGGTTCTGATGGGCAGATGGGTGGATCCAATGGGTCCTATGGTGCTGCCCCCTGGAAGATCACTTCTGTTCACAAAGCTTTGGTATGGCACCTTCGCTTCCTCACAGAGGTTCACAAAGACACTCATGGACTCTGCATCTGAGGTATACCTTTGGTTGGCAGAAATTTTCATCACAGGTCCTTTGTTGATCACAGGTCTGCTGGTAGGATCATGCATTTCACTATAATTGGGATGGACACTGTGGGCAAGATCTGCTGAAATCATGAAGGAATGCTCTAAGCTCTTGAGGAAACCTTCACGATCTCCGCCCAAGGCGTAGTACACCCTTTCCATGAGGTCTCGAAGGAGGGTGGAATCTGCCCCTTGCTTAGACGCGCTGCCACATTCTTCATTGTCAAAGAAGGCCCCAATATGAATGCCTGCAAAATCCTTGGCCTCTTTCATGGCCATGAAGATGCTGTGGACACTGGACAAGTTGTCTTGCCTTTTGGAGGAGATGAACTCTTCCTCTAGTCCACATAAGCTGCCCTTTTCCACTTCATATAAAAACAGATCAAAGTCTAAGATTTCTTCTATAGAGATCCCAAGCTCTTTGGCCACCAAAGTCTTGATGAAGTCTTTCTTCTCAAACTGCTCACCCACCATGGTCACCACGGGGAGTACGTGCTTTTGCTTATGCACTTCTACCCCTTTGTTCACTTCTCGGTTCATGTGAATGGCCAAAGAAGGAATATAGAGCATGGGCTTTTTAAAATCTATGAGACGAGTTTTAGGCGCGAGGATATGATCTCCTTTCACCATGACTCTTCCTGCCAAGGACAATGGCCGATCAAACCACGTGGCTAAAATGGGTCCACCATAGGTTTCCACATTGAGCTTCAAAAAGCCATCTTGAACCATTTCTGATTGGGGTTTGATTCTAAAGGTGGGGGAATCCGTGTGGGCACCGGCCATTTTGAAGCCACGCGCCAAAGGATTTTTCCCTACTTGAACCACAAAAAGAGCAGAATCATTCTTTGTGTAGAAAGCTTTGTCCCCTTCCTTTAGTGTCCAAGGAGCCTTGGGATCTAACTCCTCATAGCCTTTTTCCAGTAAATCCTTCTTCATGATGTCCACAGCCTGAAAAGCTGTGGAAGATTCATGTAAAAAATCAATGAGTTCCATAGCCAGTTTCTTTTCTTCCATAACATACCTCCAATAATGACTAAACTACTTTCTATTCTATCATGACTGACAAATCAAAAACTACCATTATGCTTCTTTTTACTCAGATAAGAACAGTGTTTACGCTTCTATGGCTGGATTAAGCATCCTCTTGTACACACCACTACGCCAAGAAGTACCCGTAAAACACTGATGGTAGATTTAAAAGATCATTGCCATAAAGAGACGAGGCGGTATCAAGGCCTCTATTTCAGCCATGTCTTTCTCAAGTAGCTTCTAGAAAGAGCACAAGAATATGCTATAATGAATTCTAGACTTTTACCATTGAAATCATGAAAAGAGGAACACAGTATGCTCCAGAGACTGGTAGATCACATCACCAAAGGACGAGACTTCAAAAATCAAAAGGAACGTGAACGGATTGGTAAAATCTCGGGGTTTCTCGGAATTTTTCTAAACTTTTTCCTTTTCCTCCTAAAAGGCACCTTAGGGGTTCTCTCTGGCAGTATCGCTTTGATCGCTGACGCCTTTAATAATTTAACAGATACCGCCTCCTCCCTCATCACCATCATCGGGTTTAAGATGGCAGGAAAGGAGCCTGATAAGGAACATCCCTACGGCCATGGACGCATTGAGTACTTAACAGGTCTCACCATCGCCGTCCTTGTCATCGTGGTGGGGTATCAATTTGTGGTATCCTCCATCAGTAGAGTCTTTAAACCAAGCACGGTGGAAACCTCCTCCTTAATGTTGATCATTTTAACCCTCTCTTTAGGGGTCAAACTGTTTTTATACCTCTTTAACAAGAAGCTGGGGAAGAAAGTTGATTCCAGCACCCTTTTAGCCACGGCCCAAGATGCCATAGGAGACGTATTAACCACTTCTGCGGTGATTCTTGGCCTGATTCTTGCGCCCTACACAACGCTGCCTGTGGATGGCATTGTGGGCATTTTCATTGCCTTCTACATCATCTATGCAGGCATCAAGCTCTCCTTAGAAACCATTAGCCCTTTGGTGGGGCAAAAACCCGATAAAAAACTTGCAGAAAAAATCAAAAAGAAAATTCTCTCCTATGAGCACATCTATGGAGTTCATGACCTGGAGATCCATAACTATGGTCCCTCTAAGACCATGGCCACCATCCATGCAGAGGTGCCCCACGACATGAATTTGGTGTCCCTACATAACCTCATCGATAAAATTGAGCGTCATATTAGAGAGTCACTAAAGATCTCCTTGGTCATCCATATGGATCCTGTAAACTATCAAGATCAGCGCTACCTTTCGGTGAAAGCGAAGGTGGGAGAAATCGCCCACAGCATAGACGGCGTCGTCTCCTTCCATGATTTTAGATACACAGGCCTCAGTGAGCATGAGCTCCTGATCTTAGAGGTGGTGGTGGACAGCAAAAACACCACCGAAGAGCAGCGAGAGGCCATCAAAGAAGAGCTGGAAGGAAAGCTCCACGAAGCTTTCAAAACAGCACGCATCCTCATCACCATCGAACTGGATGTGACTTTGTTCTAAAGGATCCACAAAATCTTTGGTGGCAAAAAGCCCCTAAAAAGCGTCTGCTTTTTAGGGGCTTTCTTTATGGTCTAATAAAACTTTCCATCTTTATAGGTCAATCTGGTGAGTCTATGCAAGGCTCTGGTGGCCATGATGTAGCGAATAAGTGCTTGGCCTTCTTCCCCTTTTTTCTCCACCATGATGACCCCATCAAACTCTAAGCCCTTGGCAAAGTAAGAGGGCATGAGATACAGATCTCCCTTTAAGAGCGCATCTTCACTGTCTATAAGTTTCACATTGATGCGATTTTTCAGCAGCTGGTAAAGCTCTTTGGTAGTGGCCATATCTTTGGTCAAAATCCCAATGGTGTCTAGATCGGCTTCTTTATAGGCCGTCACCGCCTGGACAATTTCCTCTAGGCATTCTTCTAAAGAAAGGTCTTCTTTATCCACCACAGGTGCTCCTTGGCGGACCAGCGGCACAATTTTCTCTTCCCCCAAGAATGAGTTAGCAAAATCCATAATCTCAAAGGTGGAACGATAGCTCTTTTTCAAATCATAGTGACGCACATCTGAAAACACCTGACGAAGGTCTTTCATGGCACTGTCTCCATGAAGGATCATCTGATTGGTATCTCCCACCACGGTAAAGGACGTGGTCCCCGCAATGTCTTTCAGCACCTCATAATGAATGAGGGAGTATTCCTGCGCCTCGTCCAGCACCACATGGTTCACTTGATAGGGCAGCTTTAAACCATAGAGCTTGTGTTTGAAATACAGTAGCGGTGCAATGTCTGCTTCTGTATAAAACTTAAAGGCCATGAACCCTTTGTAGCCCTTGAGATAATCCCCTTCTGAGAACTCTCTAAACTCTTCTCTTTTTATGGCCACAGCTCGAAGAAGTTCTCTGATCTCAGAGCGTCTCATGCCGCTTAGGGTGTTGGCATCATTGCCATCTTTTTTCATCTTCTTCATGGCTTCATACTTTTTGTCAATTTCGTAGCGTCGTTCGTCTCTCACTTCTTTTAGCTTTGTGATGATCACCCTTTTGAGTCTTTTGGCGCGCTTAAAGAACGGCATATACTTAAAGTCTTCTAGGAGTGTACGTGCCATGACTTCCTTGGTCATGAGGGTTTTACCCAAAAAGGAAATGTCCCTAAAGGCAAAGTAGGTCTTCTCCACTTCTTCAATCTGCGCATCTAGCAGATCTTTAAAGGATGGATCTCTTTTTCTTCTGGCATCGTCTACCAGCTCTTCATCTTCACCAAGGAGGGCTTCCACATAATCCTCTCCCATGAACATGGGCTCTTTAAAGTCTAAAAGCTCCAAGGCCAAGTCTTTAAAGGTATTATGATGGACACCACTTTCTCCTAAGGAGGGCAATACTTGAGAAATATAATCCATGAACATGTTATTGGGTCCAAGGATCAGCACTTTGTTTTCCAGCATCTGGCGATAGTTGTAAAGAAGGTAAGCTGTTCGATGAAGGGCGATGGTGGTTTTGCCACTACCTGCTACGCCATTGACCACCAAGACTCCTTCGCGCTTTTCCCGAATGATCTTGTCTTGCTCTTCTTGAATGGTCATGATGATGTCTTTGAGCTTTTTCCCTGCATTGGAAGATAAGACAGCCAGCAAAATCTCATCTTTCACATCCGTCTGGGAATCAAAGATGCCTCGAAGCTGCCCTTCTTTAATGAGGAACTGTCTTCTTAAGATGAGCTCCACCGCCACTTCTCCCATGGGCGCTTTATAGGTGTCTTTTCCCACAGTGCCTTTGTAAAACAAAGAGGCAATGGGCGCTCGCCAGTCAATGATGAGGGGTTCATAAAGCTTTTCATCCACCAGTCCATACTTTCCGATATACAAAGCCTCTTCTTCCCCACCCTCTTCTTTCAAGGTAATCTTTCCGAAGTACGGGGTACTGGAGAGCTCTGTAAGCTCTAGAAGCTTTTTTTCAATGGCTTTAAAAGACTCTTCTTGGACATAGCGATTATGATCGAAGTAGTCGATTTGCTTGTCTTCATCAGAGCGATACTCATCAATGAGGCTTTTACGATATTCTACAATGTCGTCATACACGACTTTCTTCTTACTGGTGTTTTTCATCATCTCTTGAAGAATGAGGCCTAACACCCGCTCTAAATAAGCATGTTCTTTGACCAATTCTTCCTGGGAAATGTCTAAATTAAATTCTTTCATGGGTCCTCCAAAGGTATCAGCCGCAGGCTAAAAGAAAGGTTTTCTTTTTAGGCCGCGGCTGCATCTTATTCTTTGTGTTCTTCTTCCGTTGAGGATTCTTCCAAAGTCTTTTCTAGTTCTTCAGACTTTATGGATTCCTCCTTGTGATCTGGATCTTCCACTATGGATTGGGCTTCTTCTTCCACATGGATCACTTCCATCTCGTCGTTGGCTTTTTCAGCTTCCGCTTTCCTCGCCCGTTCTTCTATTTCAGACTTGGTCAGCCCAAAATCCTCTCCCATGGTACGTCTCACCACTTCCATGAACTCATGGCCCGTGATGGTTTCTTTTTCCAGGAGAATTTCTGAAAGCTCGCCCATGAGCACCTTGTGCTCTTCTAAAATATCGATGGCTTTCTTATGACAAGCTTTGATGATGGCTAAGGTCTCCTCATCAATTTTGGCAGCGGTTTTATCGCTGACATTCATGACGCTTCGACCATCCAAATACTGATTTCTCACAGACTCTGACGCCATCATGTCAAAGGTATCACTCATACCATATAAGGTGACCATTCTTCTGGCCATGTTGGTGGCCCGCTCAATGTCGTTGGATGCACCGGTGGTGATGGAGGAGAACTCCACTTCCTCCGCTGCGCGTCCACCAAATAAGATGGTGATTTCTTGGAGCATCTCTTCTTTAGACATGAGATACTTGTCATCCTCTGGCACTTGCATGGTATAGCCTAGGGCTCCCATGGTTCGTGGCACAATGGTGATCTTCATCACAGGATCTGTGTTTTTTTGCATGGCCGCCACCAAGGCATGGCCAATTTCGTGGAAAGCCACAATGCGCTTTTCCTTCGGGGACATGATCCGGTCTTTCTTTTGCTGACCCGCAATGACCACTTCAATGGATTCTTGCAGATCTTCTTGCATCACATAGGCCCGACCATTTTTCACCGCTCGAAGGGCTGCTTCATTGATCATGTTGGCAAGATCTGCCCCCACAGCGCCAGGGGTCCCCCTGGCAATGTCTAACAGGTTCACATCATCGCCCATTTTCACATCCTTTGCATGGACCTTCAAAATGGCTTCTCTACCCTTGAGATCTGGGGCATCGACGATGATTCTACGGTCAAAACGACCGGGTCTTAAAAGGGCTTTATCCAGTACTTCTGGTCTATTGGTGGCTGCCAAGAGGACGATTCCTTTAGAAGAATCGAATCCATCCATCTCTGCCAAGAGCTGGTTTAGAGTTTGCTCTCTTTCATCGTTCCCTCCATAACCACCGGTTTCTCTAGACTTTCCAATGGCATCAATTTCATCGATGAAGATAATACATGGGGCTTTGGCCATGGCTTCTTTGAAGAGATCACGCACTCTAGCTGCCCCCATACCCACAAACATCTCCACAAAGGCAGAGCCTGATAAAGAGAAGAAGGGTACTTTGGCTTCTCCAGCCACTGCTTTTGCCAAGAGGGTCTTTCCTGTTCCAGGAGGACCTACTAAAAGCGCGCCTTTGGGAAGCTTTGCACCAATGGCTACGTATTTTTTCGGATGATGGAGAAAGTCTACAATTTCCACCAAGGATTCCTTGGCTTCTTCTTGCCCGGCCACATCTCTAAAGGTTACGCCGGTATCACTTTCATAGAGCTTGGCGGTGCTCTTTCCAAGGGACATCATCCCGCCACCACGCTTATCCATACTCTTCAAAATATAGTTTCCTAAAAAGAGCAAGAGCCCCAGAGGGAGTACCCAAGATAGGAGAATGCTCAAGATGGGATTGGCCACTTGCACCGTGGCCACTTCAAAGGGAATCCCCTTTTCTAAAATGAGGTTTTTAATATCCTCATCGTTGCTGAACTGCCCTGTATAAAGGCTAAACCCTGAAAGTTCATCCCCTTCTTTCATGGTATACTCAAACTTTCGTTGAGACTCATCTAATTTGATGCTCTCAATGCGATCTTCTTCTATAGCTTGATAAAACTCATTTAAGGTTTGTTTTTGATTTCTGATATCATTGGCAAAGTAATTGAATACCGTGACCATGATGAGCACGCTGAGAAAATAAATCACATAGAACTTAATATTCTTGCCGCTCTTTCCAGGTTTATTGTTGTTACTGTTCATTCCTTGCCCCCTATTTTGCCAACTCCACCATGGCATTGGCATAAATTCTGGCACATGTCATCAGATCTTCGATGAGAATATATTCATCCAATTGATGAAGGGTGTCTTCTCTGCCTGGAAGAAGAGGTCCAAAGGCCACGATGTTTTTCATCATTTTGGCATAGGTACCGCCCCCAATGGCCAGTGGCTCACTGTGGTCTCCAGTTTCCTTAGCATAGACATCCATGAGCTTCTTGATGAACGCTGCATCCTTGGGATAGTAAAGCGGTCCATCATGGGCTGTGATCTCAAAGTCAAAGCCCCTCTCTTCAAAAATCTTTTTCATAGGCTCCGTAACCTGTTCCATTTGGAGGGTCACAGGATATCGAATGTTGATGTATGTTTCCAGGGTATCTTCTGTGAATTGGATTTCGCCCAGGTTTAAAACCAGTTTTCCAGAGGCTTCATCTTGGAAATCCACACCCATATGGTGCCCATCCAAATCCATCCCCAAATTATAGTGAAGGACGCTTAAAGTGTCCTTAAGGCCCTCAAACGCCTCCATGTCCACCATTTCTTTCAACAGCATAGAAATGGCATTTTTCCCCTTATGGGGCGTGCTCCCATGGGCTGAAACCCCTTTGAAACTGAGGGTTTTTTCTTCTCCATCTTCCAAGTACTTCACAAAGGCTCCATCAGGCACCATATTCACCGCTTGGCCTCCTTGAAGGCTGAGCAGATTGTGGTTTTCCAGCTTCTTCTTCAATCGAAGCACCAAAATCCCCATCTCTGCATTGATGGCTGGAAAATCTGCATCTGGAGTAAACCCAGCCACAGGTTGCTTTTCTTTTTTCAAGTACTCTTCTATATCTGGGCCGCCAGTTTCTTCACTGGTGCCAAGGATGAGGCGAATACGATGCTTTAGGGGAATCCCTGCCTCTTTTATGGCCACCAGGCCATGAAGGGCAGCCACCATAGGCCCTTTGTCATCCATGGTGCCTCTTCCATAGAGGCGATCTCCATGGACTTCTCCCAAAGGGTTCTTGGTCCATCCATCCCCTACAGGCACCACATCTAGATGTCCTAAAACCGCCACGTATTCCTCTCCTTCTCCATATTCGATGACCCCAGCGTGACCATCTACAGAAAAGGTGTGAAATCCATAGGCTTTTCCCATGGCTAAAGCTTCTTCCAACGCAGCATGAACCTTTTCTCCTTGAGGCATGCCTTCTTTGGCTTCTCCCTTGACGGATTCAAAGGCCACAAGCTTTAGTACATCTGCCATGAGCTTCTCTTTATTATTTTCTATAATTTTTTCTACGGACATGATTCTTCACTCCTTGCTATGTGTGCATTCTTCTTAGTTTCTACACTTACTCTAAAAAACCAAAATCTTTTATGGGCAATATTCTTAATCCACCCTTGCCCAGGACCAAATCCTTTCGAATATAGGGCTCTTCCCAATACCTGGCATCATTGGAGGTTCTTCTATTATCTCCTACAAAAAAGTAGTGATCTTTTGGCACTAGAAAGGTCCCTGTAAAGGAGCTTTCATGAACCACATAAGGCTCTTCCACGAAGGATCCATTGATGTAAAGATCTCCTTCTCGAAACTCGATATGTTCCCCTGGGAGGCCAATGAGTCGCTTGATGAGAAGCAGCGGTCTTCCTTCATCATCAAAAAGTTCTTCTGATCGGAAAACTAGGATGTCTCCTCTGGAAAACTGATCTTTGTTATAGACCTTTCTAACAAAGATTTTATCATCCACATTGATGGTGGGAATCATGGATCCCGTGGGGACTTCAATGCGAAAGACCAAAAACGTATTGATCACATAGGCCAAAATCAGCGCTGTAGCTATGGGCAGCACCCACTCTTTGATCACATAAGTTAGTCTGTTTTGTGTTTTTTCTGCCATAACCTTCGCCTACTTTCCTTGTTACTCTACTAGTTAGTGTATGCTTACTTCCTCAAAATACCTTTAAAAACCATGCTATCTTTCTTTTTTCTTCTATAGTCTACGTTATAGTATACCATACCCCCACAGGTTTTTCAGGTATTCTATCCCTGAAAACCCCCTGGGAAAACTTGATGTACTTTTAAGCTCTTTACTCCTTCAAGATGGCCTGCTGCTATATTCTTTAACAAAAAGTATACTGATAGAATTCTGGAAATATTGTATACTTACATCAGGAGGTGATTATATTGAAGAACTTTTTAAAAGAGTTTAAGACCTTCGCCGTGAAAGGAAATGTCTTAGACCTCGCTGTGGCTGTGATCATCGGGGGCGCCTTTGGTGCCATCGTATCTTCTTTTGTCAATGATCTTGTGATGCCCCTGATCGGTGCCATCTTTGCCATTCCAGACTTCTCTACCTTAGCTGTAGAGGTCAATGGCACACCCATCCTTTATGGCAGTTTCATTCAAGCGGTGGTGAACTTCATCATCGTCGCCCTGTCCATTTTTGTCATGGTCCGTGCACTAAACAAGATGAAAAAGAAGGAAGCAGAAAAACCTTCCGCTCCTCCAGCCCCTACCAAGGAAGAGCTTCTCTTGACAGAAATCAGAGACCTTCTTAAGAAAAACTGATCTCTTCAAAGAAAAAGGATGCCTTCCCATTGTTTTGGTCAGGGCATCTTTTTCTCTGAATGGCAAAGCATCCCTTTACGATGCTCTGTCTTTTTGATATATTTTAGACAGAAAATCCTATCCCTTAAGAATACCATTATCGTTGAAGGAGGAAGGCAGAAAGAAGCGTCTTCTCTGCCAATAAACACATGATTGACATCAAAAACGTCACCAAAGTCTATGGTGGTAAGCTAAAAGCCGTGGACAACCTAAGCTTATCCTTAAACCCTGGAGAAATCTTCGGGTTTCTTGGCCCCAACGGGGCAGGAAAAACCACCACCATCAAAATGCTCACAGGGATCACAGACCCAGATGAAGGCGAAATCGTCGTCAACGGCATCTCCATTTTAAAGGATCCCATAGCCTTCAAAAAACAATTTGGCTATGTGCCAGACAGTCCCGATATGTTCCTTCGACTAAAGGGCATTGAGTATTTAAACTTCATGGGGGACATCTACGAAGTATCCTCCACTTTAAGGGCTACGAGAATTGACGCCTTGGCCAAGCGCTTTGATATGAATAACGCCTTAAGCGACCCCATCTCCAGTTATTCCCATGGGATGCGCCAAAAAATCGTCCTCATGGGTGCCCTGATTCACGACCCTTCTTTGTGGATTCTAGATGAGCCCATGACTGGCCTGGATCCCAAATCTTCTTTTTATCTGAAGGAAATGATGCGGGAGCATGCAGACAAAGGTAATGTCGTCTTCTTCTCCACCCACGTACTAGAAGTGGCAGAAAAGATTTGCGATCGTGTGGGCATCATCAACAAAGGAAAACTTATGTTTTTTGGCACCATACAAGAGCTGAAAGAAAAGGTCAGTGAAAATGAGGGACTGGAAAAAATCTTCTTGGAGATGACCAATGATGAAGAGTAATCTACTGCCCCTAACCAAAGCCATGTTCAAAAACGATGAAACCCTAAACAACCTCACAAGCAAAGGAAAGAAGAGCTCTTTCTTGAAATCCAAATGGATGATGCTTCTCTTTGTGGTGGGTCTAGCCATCCTCATGGGCTTTAGTTTCGGGTTTATGCTCTCCGACATCTTTGACACCTTGGCCAGCGTTCAGCTAGAAACCCTCATTCTTCAGCTGATCTTCCCTGCTGCCAGTATGATGGTGTTCATGTTCGGGATCTTTTATGTCATGAACGTCTTCTACTTTTCTAAAGATGTGGACAACTACCTCTACTTGCCTGTAAAAGCAAAGGAAATTCTAGGGGCTAAGTTTTTGGTGTCCCTGATTTATGAATACTTCATCATTGGGGTGTTCTTTTTACCCCTCCTCACGGTCTATGGCCTAAAAGATGGCAGTGGCCTTCTCTATTATGTATACATGGTCTTGTCTTTGGCCATCTTACCCGTGTTCCCCTTGGTCATGGCCTCGGCCATTTCCATGGTGATCATGCGCTTTAGCAAGCGCTTCAAAAATAGAGATCGCTTCAACATGATTGCCGGGATTTTAAGCTTGTTTGTGGCTCTTGGCCTAAACTTTGGCCTTCAATTTTTCGCCCAGCGCATGGCGGGCGCCGAGCCTACCCAAATCACAGACCTATCACAGTTGCCCGTGTTAAAGGTGTTCTCTTTTGTATTCCCCAGTAGCCACTTTGCCAAAGAAGCGTTGATGAGCTACGGCGAAATCCATGGACTTTTGTCCATGGGGCTCCTCTTTCTCGTGAGTATTCTGGCCATCCTTCTCTTCAACTTCCTGGGCAATGCCCTGTACTTTAAAGGGGTCATCGGCATCTCTGAATCTAAAGCAGATCGCAAGGGCCTCTCCAAAGAAGACATGGACAAAGGTGTTCGAGAAAACCCCATTCTCTTGGCCTATGCCTTAAAGGAGCTGAAACTCCTTTTGAGGACTCCGGTGTACTTTTTAAACTGTGTCCTCATCAGCCTCATCTACCCCCTCTTCATCCTCTTTCCCCTGTTCATGGGTGGAGGAGCAGAAAGGGAAGAGTTTTCCATGATCATCGAAAGCCTTCGGGCCTTTGATCGAGGAACTCTTTTACTCATTGTACTGGGCAGCGGATTTGTCCTGGGCTCTGTGAACATCATCGCGTCCTCAGCCATCTCTAGAGAAGGCAAGGGTCTCTATTTCATGAAGTACATCCCCGTGCCCTATATGACGCAAATTTATGCCAAGATTCTCAGCGCTTTCTTCGTGGAAGCTTTGGCACTGATCCTCCTTTATGGCATTTTGTTCTATCTATTTAGCATCGATGTGCTGTTTTTGATCCTCTCTTTATTGGTGGTCTTCCTCAGCTCTTTACTCATCAATCAGCTGGGAATTTTCCTTGACATCACCTGGCCAAAGCTCAACTGGGACACAGAGCAAAAGGCCGTAAAGCAAAACTTCAACTCCGTGATCCATATGTTCCTGGGGTTTGGCCTGGTGGCTCTTTTCGTCTTTTTGGCCTTCAAAATTCAAGCCACCCTTTATATGGCCTTTATGGTGAGTTTCATCAGCCTTCTTCTCTTGACTTTGGGTATGCATGTGCTCCTTAAAAGCCACGTAGAAAAGCGTATGAAGGTTCTTTCATGACTAAAGAACTCACAAGGAAAGACCTGATGTTAAAGGAGGTCCTGAAAAAAGGGCCCCTCCTCCATGTAGGGGAGAGAATCTATGATGTTTCTCCCTTCTTGGTGAAGCGCATCAGGCTCAAAAACATCACTTTAGCACTTTTCACCGTGGTGCTCACCCTAGCCTATGGGTTCCTGGGAGAGAAGTTTCGAGACATCCCCATACAAGGGGTGGATCCCAAGGTATTTGGCGAAGCCATCTTGCTCTCCATAGCCTTTGTGCTCCTCATGGTCTTGATGTTTCTTCTGACTTCTTTGGCTTTTATCCCCAAAGATTTTCAGGCACATGTGCACCTTCAAGGCGAGGAGGAATTTTTCTAAAGATGGCGCTGATCATAAGAAAGGAGTCCTTCCATGAAGCGAAAAGCATCCCTTCTTCAGGGAAAATCTATAGAACAGTGGCAAAAAGAGATCCCACTCCTTAGGAAAATCACGGCCAAAGAGCCCCTGACCTATCTCCACCCCCTCCCTGCTCCTTGGGAAGAAGTGAAAGATACCTTGCCCTTGACCTATGCCCACCTAGTTGAGGCAGAGGAGCGTTTAGCACGCTTTCGCCCCTACTTGGAACTCTGCTTTCCCTCATTAAAAGAAACCCAGGGCCTCATCGAATCTCCTCTTAGAGAAATCCCCGCTATGAAGGCTTTTCTAGAGGAAACCCAGAAAGAAAGACTTCCCGGAAGACTCTACCTGAAAATGGACAGCCATTTGCCCATCTCAGGCTCCATCAAAGCCCGGGGCGGTATTTATGAGGTCCTTTGTCACGCAGAGCATCTGGCAAAAGAAGCAGGACTTCTTTCTCCAGACACCAACTATAAGGTGCTCCTGGAAAAGCCCTCCAGAGCGCTTTTTTCTAAACATACCTTGGAAGTGGGCTCCACGGGAAACCTGGGCCTTTCCATCGGCATCATGGCCAAAGCCATGGGGTTTCAAGTAAAAGTCCATATGTCCAATGATGCGAGACCTTGGAAAATCGCTCTTCTACAGGCCAAAGGAGCCGAAGTCTTCACCTATCCTGAGGACTATGAAAAAGCGGTGGCGGCCGGACGAGAAGCCGCAAAAAGGAACCCTTCCAGCTACTTCATCGATGATGAAAACTCCCCTCGCCTTTTTTTAGGCTACGCCGTGGCGGCCTTGAGGCTTAAAAAGCAACTGGAAGAAGAAGGCATTTCCGTGGATCGAGACCATCCATTATTCGTCCACCTTCCCTGTGGCGTGGGTGGTGGCCCCGGAGGCATCACCTTTGGTCTAAAAAGCCTCTTTGGAGACCATGTGCACTGCTTTTTCGCTGAACCCACCGAGGCCCCTGCAGTGCTTCTAGGCCTTATGACTGGCCTCTTGGAAAAAGCCAGCGCCAAAGACTTTGGATGCTCTTTGCACACCGCAGCCGATGGCCTGGCCGTGGGTAGGCCATCTCCTTTAGTCATGACATTCATGGCTCCTCTCCTCTCAGGGGGCTATACCGTCCCTGATGAGGTTCTTTTCCGCTTTTTGGTCGCTCTTCAAAACACCCAAGGGATTCTTCTTGAGCCTTCCGCTTTGGCTGGATTTCCTGGGCCCTACAACCTTTTACGTCATGGTTATTACAAGGACCGCTTCTCTCCCCTGGCCATGAAAAATGCCACCCATATCCTTTGGGCTACAGGAGGATCCATGGTACCTACAGAAGAGATGGATCAATATCTACAAAAAGGCAAAAGCCTCCTGGAAAGAAACCTGGATGAATAGAAAGAACACCTAAAGGATCCATTGGCATATCCGCCTAGGATTTCTTTAGGTGTTCTCTCGTTTATTCATGAAATTGCCCAGGAGATGGGGCCCCGTCCGTGTTTTTCTAAAAAATCATTGGCTTTAGAAAAGGGTTTGGACCCAAAGAACCCTCTTCTGGCAGACAACGGACTGGGGTGGGGCGCGGATAAAATCAAATGCTGTGGCTTAATGAGCTCCTCATAGGTTTTGGCATGATTCCCCCAAAGGATGAACACCTTGGGTACTTCGCTCCTTCCCAGTAGCCGCACCACTTCCTTGGTGAAAGGTTCCCACCCCAGGCCCTTATGGCTATGAGGTTTGCCTTCTTCCACTGTCAACACTGTATTGAGCAGTAGTACCCCTTCCTCGGCCCAGGACAGAAGAGATCCATGGGTGGGGGGCAAAGCCCCTAGATCCTCCAGGAGTTCTTGATGAATGTGCCGAAGGGATGGGGGAATCTTTTCTCCTTTTTTCACAGAAAAGGCGAGCCCTTCCGCTTGATGTGCTCCATGATAAGGGTCTTGACCAAGGATCACCACCTTCACGGAAGGAAAAGGGGTCCTGGAAAAAACTTGAAAAACCTCCTCCTTGGGTGGGTAAATGACTTTTTCTTCATAGGCTTTGTCTAAAAACCCCATGAGGTCCTTAAAATAGTCCTTGTCCATTTCTTCTTTTAACACATCTGCCCAGCTGGCTTCTAATTTCATGGTATGTCCTCTCTTTCTTTCCATTGCGACTTCTTTTTCATTTTACCAGAAATTCATCATTTGTCTTTGGCCTCAATCTAGAACCCTATGGTATAGTCTATAGGTATAGAAAAAACATTGAAGAAGGAGGCGCTTATGCACCAGCGTTATTTTATCATTGTGTCCTTTGATGCCCTTGGCAGTAGGGATCTTATAGACCTACAAGAGCTACCCGCTTTTCAGCGCTTAATAAAAGAGAGTGCCCATTGCTTAAATGTCACCTCTGTCTACCCAAGCCTCACCTATCCTTGCCATACCAGCATCTCCACAGGGATGCTACCAAAAAATCATGGGGTAGAAGCCAATACCCTCTTGCAACCCCATCGGTCTTCACCAGATTGGCACTGGACCCGAGACCACATCAAAGTGGATACTTTTTATGATGCTGCCTTGAGAAAAGGCTATAGTGTTTGTTCACTACTTTGGCCGGTAACAGGAAAGTCAGCCATCACTTATAACCTCCCCGAAGTCTTCGCCAATCGTCCTTGGCATCATCAAATTCCCGTGACCTTGGCCCATGGTACGAAGTCCTTTCTATTAGACATCAATAGGCGCTTTGGTCATTTGCGTAAGGGCATCCAACAGCCAGAGCTGGATCTTTTCGTGGAAGCTACAGCGCACCATATGCTTAAAACAAGGAAACCCCATGTCCTCATGATGCATTTTGTGGAGCTAGACGCCATGCGCCACCAATATGGCTATGATTCAGAAGAAGCAAAGAAGGCCCTACGAAGTTACGATGCAAAGCTCCAAGGTCTCTTTGATCTCTTAGAAGAAGAAGGACTCCTAAAAGACACCACTCTTTTTGTCCTGGGAGACCATGATCAACTCCCTGTGCATACAGCCTTGTATATGAACAGTATTTTAAAAGACAAAGGCTACCTAGAAGTGAAAAAAGGGAAGATTCGACGCTATAAAGCCATCGCCCAAAGCCTGGATGGCTCTTGCTACATTCATCTCTCTAAAGATATCCAAAATGAAGAGAAAGAAGCCCTAAAGAACCTCCTCTATAAGCTTCGAGATCGAGAAGACTTTGGCATCGAACATGTCCTCACAGAAGAAGAGTTGAGACTTAGAGGCGCCAGTAGCACTGCTTCCTTCATGCTAGAAGCCAAAAGAGGATTTTACTTCCGGGATGAACATCACCGTGGAGCCTCCGTCAAAGAAGATCCCACGAAAAAAGGGCAAGACCACCACGGGAAATCCACCCATGGATTTGACCCTTTAAAAGAAGACTATCAAACGGTGTTCTTTGCCCTGGGCAAAGGCATCAAAAAAGGAGTGACCCTCCCCTCCATGAGCCTTGTGGATGAAGGCCCTACCTTTGCCTATAGCATGGGCACGGTACTCCATGACACGGATGGTCGGATCCTTCATGAACTCTTTGAATAGCCGGCACTTTAGGCAAAGGGAAACGGACCTTTTCTTCTAAGAAGAAAGGGTCCGTTTAGGGAAACAGTATATTTAACAAAAGGGTAGGGGTATGACTACCCTAATATGGGAGCTAAATACTTAGCCTAAGGAGATTGTACCACAGGGCTCTCAGTATTTGTTAATTAACAAACTAATAAAGTCCATATTGTACCAAAACTGTACACTTTCTTCCAAGTTTTCCAAAAATCTCTTCACCATGTCCTCCTTAATTGATGCCCATCTTTTTCAGCTTTTGATACAGGGTATTTCTCCCAATTTCCAGCTCTTTTGCCATGCAACTGATGTTCCAATTACATCGTTTTCCCGTCTCTAAAATGGCATACTTCTCATAATCTGCTAAGGTTTTTAACCGACAAGACATGGCTGCCATCTCTTGTTTGTCTCTCATTTCTTGATACTTCGTGATGAAGATCTCCATAATATCTTTAAACAATAAATCCGCTGTACAGCTCTCATGCATACAACCATCGGATGCATACACAATGCCCACAATACCAATGGGCTTTTTCATCCCCATGACGGGTAATGCAAGCAACGACTCCCCTGCACTGATGTTCACTTTTCTATGTTGACCACTTTTCAGCGTCTCTTTCATGTATGCAGTGACTTCTTTGTGCTCTTTGATAAACTCCTCTACCAAGCTTCTTCCGATCTTGTCATTCTTTAAGTTGTCCTTGGATTCGCAGAAGATGGCGTTGAGCTTTGCATCAAATAGTGCTAGACTCTGCATGCAAGAAATCTCCTTCAAGTCCAAAGAAATATAGGACATGAGATTGACCATCATTTGGAGCTTTTGCAGATCGTCTTGAGTCTCCATTCTCTCTCTTAAACTCACCATCAAAAAACCACCTCCTCCCCCTTGATAATATATTAACATTTCTTGAATTACAAGGAACATCAGGCATTTTCATCCGATTTCAGGATTTCATCATATTCTCTAGAAAAACCTGAGGAAGTGTTGAAAATAGTCTACATTTCTTTAGAATTAGGCTATAATTAGTTAGGAAACAATGATAATCGTGGCCAAAAGAAGAGCCATCTTGAACCTGACGGTACAGATGGCCCGATTATGATTTTTCCCATTGAACAAACATCGCGGAAAAAAGGCGCAAGCCTATGGGGA
>Ga0194138_10000106_pt1 | contig 41394 bp, 54 predicted proteins | sample TARM_MetaG_T2_14_FD_134022 | JGI IMG/M metagenome (GOLD analysis project Ga0194138, IMG submission 134022) | Freshwater microbial communities from Pennsylvania, USA, analyzing microbe dynamics in response to fracking - TARM_MetaG_T2_14 (version 2) | ecosystem: Environmental > Aquatic >...
ACATATATCTATAAATATAATACAGTTTCTTGACAGAAACTGTATATTAAACCTTAAAAGGTTTTTAAATGCTTGTAACTCGGTTGAGGGTGTCGCCTCACAATTCTTGTAAAGTATTAACTTTAGTGTCTGCAATCTTGTAATTAACAACTTTAGTTTTATGTCTGACTATTCTTGTAATTAATAACGTTAGTTTTTGCGTTTTATACTTCTTGTAAATAAATGCAAATTTGTATCCGCAATCTTGTAAAGTAATTAAATTAATTTACGCCCGATTGATTTTTTGAATAACACCTATTAAAAATATCTATACCTCAATAAAGCAACAAAAACGCCTTTATTTGCTACTTTTATTTTTACCCTTGCTTTGCCCTTTATTAATAAAAAACTTCTTTTTTTCCTGCTGTTTTGTTTGCAGCAGGTCATAATAATCTTGCTTTGCCCCTAAAGGTTTTTCATTTTGCAGTATTCCTTTAAAATTTCTATCATTCAGATCAATTCTAATCTTGTCACCATTCTCACCAAACTTATTAAGAACAACAAATTTGTTAATTATTTTTCTATGTACAAGAGTTTTTAAGCATAAGAATATTTTGTCTTCATTATCTATTTCATGTCTTTTAATAAGATCACTCTTGCTGAAAAAGATAAATCCTTTTTCATTTGTTTCCATAAGAACATCTAAGATTTCAGCAAGAATAATAACAACTAAATCATTCCTGCTGAATCTAAATAGCTGAAAAGGAATCTGTAAAAACTTCTTATTATGTTCTTTTACATATTTTTCCCATTTATTCATATAGTACTTCCCACCATTTCTCAGCATAGTAGTCTGCTTTTTGATATTCTTCTTCTTTTTTAAGTTCCCTGTCTACATATACATTTAAAGAGTACATCTTGTTAACAAATATACTCAGTTTTTCTCTTTGATGTTTTTCTAAAACATACTCACCGTTAGGCTTTTCTTTCCTGTACAAATCGTCTAACAAAGCTTGAGCAAGTCCTAACAAGCACCATTGAGTTCCGCTATGTAAGTATTCTCTTTTAAATTTTGTAGTTTTCTTTTCAACAAACTTGCTGCCTTTTTCACTTAATAGTTTTTCAAAGGAGCTTATACATGCTTGCCCTGCCTCTTTTGTTTTTTCAGCGTGCTTTTCAAATGTTTTTGACAATCTTCCTTCTTGTCTTCTCATTTCTTCCAGAAATTCAACAACACCGTGTCCTAATCCTAAAGTTCCTAAGTTTGCTAAAAAGTGTTTATTTTCTATGTTCTTTTTCATTTTTAATCCCTATCAACAAAATGTTCAAAGAATACAGGTTCCCAAATAGCCCTTTCATTAACTTTTGAATTCTTTTTTTCATTTCCAGGTAAATCCCACAAATCCTCTCTAGGTATTCCTGTACGTTTTTCAGCTTCTTTGATTTTTTCTTCTTTTCTTTTTTCTGCTCCATTAGCAAAAACAAAAGCAAAGATAAGAATACAAACAAAAAGTTCCATTTTTACACCCCTATTAAATCATATTTAATATGTCTAGCTTCTGAATCTTCAAGTTCTGCAGGGTCTCCTTCTTTTAAAACTGTGTATTGAACATCAGGAATAAAAAGAGATAACCTGTTAGCCAACTTCCTTGCATTCTCAGAAGCACCTTTGTCAAAAAGAATAACTACTCGATCTAAGTCTAACTTGCTAAGTACCCATAATTGATATTTAGTGAACGTAATTCCTTGTAAAGATATACATCCTTCACCCATCCTCCACACATCAGTCACACCTTCAACAATTATACATTTCTTTTTAACTGAATGAGTGTTGTAAACTGCACTTGCAGTAGGCACTCTTACAGCTTCAAGAAAAGGATTCAGATACTTAGGGTCTTTTGTGTCAAAATAATCCCTCCCTGTGTAGCTGACAAGCTTTCTATCATACAAAAAAGGAATTATTAACCTATTGTCATACGATAGTTTCCTTTCCCTTTCTTCTAATACAGACAACTTTCTTGTCATACCTACACCATATTCATTCTGTATTTTCACAGGGTCAAAGCCCCTGTTTTCAAGAAACTTTTTAGCAATTCCTGAAATACTCCACTCAATGTTAGAAGGAAAAATAACATCATCAGACTTTTTCCTTTCAATGATCTCCATCTCTTGTGAGTAATTAGAGAACTCTTTAATAATTTGAGCAACATCAGAGTTTGAGCAATTTTCAAAGTCCCTAATGAAGCCCCATAAATTAGTTGTCCTACCGCATTGAAAACAACTGAATGTTTTGTGTTCTTTATGAACACCTAAATGCTGTCCTTCACCTCCACAATAAATGCAGTCAATCCCTAACCAATTCCTACTTACATTCTTCCCTTCTTCTCTATAGTAAACACCTCTACTATCGAAATATTGTTTAAGGTCAAAGAATACAAAGGACATTTTACATCCATCCCATATCTTTGTATATTTTCTTACGTTCTTCAGTATGCTTTCTTAAATACCTGTGTGATGTGTCTTCAAAATCGTATATCTTAACCTTGTTTTTGTGCTTACTCTTACGCAAGCCCCTACCTATAATCTGCATAGTTCTTTTCTCATCTAAACCCCCGCCAGCATTAATACAAACATCAATAGTGTCAATACTAACACCCTCATTCCAAACAGAACTAGCAATAACAAAAGGGTCAACCTTATCATTAAAGTCTTTCTTAATTCTGTTCCTGTCTTCCTGCTTAGTGCTTCCGTCAACAATAGAAGGTTCAAGTTCCCACAAAGCACATAATCTGACAAACTCTTCAATATGTTTCTTTTGTGAAGTAAGAATTAAAACACTCTCTCCTTCCATTAGATGACGATACGCTTTATCAATAGCCATAATAGTTCTTTGAGTATTTGTAGTTATGCAGTTATAGTACACAATTTGATATTGAGAAAACTTCTTTCTTTTTCCATTATCTTTTACACTCCCCATATCTTCATAAATACCTTCTTCAAACATAACAATCCATTCATCAAGTCTGTCAGGTTTTAAAAATTCAACTTCACCTTTAGCAAGAACTTCATCTTCTGAAGCTTGCTGCATTGTGTATGAATGATGTACAGGACCAATTAAAGCCTCAAGACACATTTTCTGCTTTTCCTGTGAAGGAAGTGTAGCAGTAAATCCGTACCTAATAGGAGCATCAGTGTTAAGAAGTACTTCAGCATATTGAGAATACTTTTTCTTACCCTTGCTGCCAGTTGTAATAGCATTGATATGATGTGTTTCATCTATAAGCAATACGTCCCACTGATCAAAGTAAGTTGCAGCAACCTTTGCATAAGTTTGTACAGTTGTAACAGTCACACGCCCCATACCTTTATTCTTTCCTGCAGAAGAATGATACATACTGTGTTCAATACCACCCTTATTAAGCAAGTCAGATATTTGCCACATTAAATCCTTAGTATGAACTAAGAATAACACATGCTCTTCACTGAAAGCCTTAACAACACCGTTAATGATGTAACTTTTACCAGTACCTGTAGCATGATGAACAATCCCAGAACCTTTTTCTAATATTTCAAGCAAAGCTTCTTTTTGATAGTCTCTTAATTCATCATCGTCAGGCTCATCGTAAAAGACTTCCCTGCGATTATCAATAACTTCCACTTGCTTATTAAGTTTCTTTAATGTGTTTATAGACCTTTGTAAAAACCCTGTGTAAAACACATAACCTAATGAGACTTTATTAATCATAGTGACAGTATATTCTTTTTTTTCTTTACCATACTGCCCCTGAATCCAGTAGGCATCTTCATAGCTTAATTCAGCTCCTAAAATTTCAGCAGTTGTAGGTGAACACTTAACCCAAACGCTATCTAAAACTTCAAGTGTATGTTTTTCTCTTTTAGTAGGCATGCTTAGTCTCCCTTAAAAACAAGAGCGTTATTCTTTTTATTTTCGATTATATTTTTACAAGCATCAATAAGTTCTAAAATTTCTGTATTGTCAGAATCAGCCCATTTACCGCAAACATTGCAACTAATTGAAGCAGCATGTTTCATATACTCTTCTTCACAATCACACATCCAGCAATTCAAGAAGTATACAGGAATAATTTCTTGTTCAAGTACTTCTGAAAAATGCCTGTTTTCAGCATTTTCATCTATATACAAGTTAAAATATTTTAAATTAACAAGCTCCTGCATAGTTCTATCTTGAAGAACGTCGTAAATATCCATAAAAATGTAACACACAAGGTCTGTCCCTTGTATTAAGAACTCAAACACTTTTATATTTGAGTTCTCACCTTCAGCAAGCTTATTTGCTTTTTCAATAACATTCATTTATTCCTCTTTCTTTTTGAGTCCTGCTTCCCACTCTTTATTGTTGTCAGCTTCTTCAAATAACATTAATTTAATGTTTATTAAAGTATCTTTCAAAGATTCATGCAACTCATAAGCTCTATTCAGTTCCTTATTTACTTCATCAGGAAACTCTTTTGACATGAAGTTTTCAACTTCTTTTTCTTCTAAAATGTCTTTCCAAATATCAAGAGTGTTTTTTCTAGCCATAAAGCACCGCCTTTATGATTTTTCAGCAATTTTTAATAACTTCTCATGCAATTCTTTATCAAACCTTTTAATTTCGTATGTTCCTTCTTCTTTTTCAGCAGAAGTTCTGAACTTTTTAATCAAGTCCATAGCTTCTTTAGGATTTTCAAAGCTCCAAATACCTAATTCAGGGTATTCATCAAAAGGATAGAATATTAATATACCGTTATAGAACCCCTGAAAAACTCCTTTGTATTTATGTTCAAGCATATATTTCATCACAACCCCCTGTTCTTTCCCCAGTAATAGGTTTGAAGTTTCGATAATCAAAAGTATATTCGTCTGTCACAATATCCGTTATTTTTTCCAGTCTTAAACTAGTTTCATCTATGAAAGAAAGATCATGAAGTCTCCTTAAATGATCTATAGAGATTTTTCTGTAAGGTGTGTTCTTATTTTCATAATGTACAGTGTTGTTTAAAGAGATCAAACCGTTTTTTTCCATATGACATAGAGCGTGCAAATCCCATATCTCCTTTAAAGTTTGTAACAATTCTATTGTTAACTGCACTACTGAAAACTCTTTTACAAACAAATATTCTTTTTGTATTTCAAAGAGCTTATATTTCCATTTATCGTCTATGTATAGAGACACACCATCAGCTCCATCTATCCCCGTCACTTTTCTTAACTTTTTTGTTTCTTTATTTTGTATTATATTGTTTATATCGAGTATCATTTCTATTCTTCCCTTTTTATAGTTTTATCCAAGTTGTACCACATGTCGCATTTGTTACATTTAATGACAGCATGAGGAGGAAAATAATCTTTCTTTTCAGGGTTTATATTATTTCTGTTAAGATGAACAAAATAGGACAAATGCTCATTTGACCCACAGTTACTGCATATTATGTGTAATTTTTCATTTTCTTTCTTTAACATTTGAAGCATTTATTCCTCCATAATACTATTAAGTTCATCTATCTTATTTTCTATTTTTTTAGTCTCAGGTATAGTAACTTCTATGCACATAATAGACACCCTATCTTCATCTTCATTTACTTCATAATCAGTTCCTATAACTTTATCATACCATTTAATAAACTTACTTAATTGCAATACTGAAAAAGGCTTTGTTTCATAGTAGTACATTCCTAATCCTCCTGTTCTAACAGTTCACATTGTTTTATACCCACTTTATATCTTTTATCTATTCTGTATACAGATATAATATCTAAATCTTCGGGATCTATGTTTGAAATATAATCCATTAGACTGTTATAAGATTCGTGTACTAGAGTTTGATATTCATCTATAGAGTTTATTATTATGTATTTATTTTCCATTAATCATTATACCCCCTATTTTAGGCTAAAAGCCTTTTCCAATTAAAAAGTACCTGAGCAATCTTTTTATCAAGGAAAGCTCTACGTGTTTCAGACTCAATATTTTTAACAACCTGTGTACACCCACTGCAAATCTCCCACAAACTAACATCAGGCTCAGGGGATTTTGAAATAACTTTATTGTCACAGTTAATTAAAGGAGTGTTCATTATTCTTTCAATCTCATTGTTTGAAAAAGGAAGTTCTTTTTTTCTTACTCCAAAGAAGTTTTCAGGAACTATAATTTTGTTCCAACTATTCCATTCATCAACCATGTTAGGAAAATCTTTCAAGAATAATGAAAGCTTGTCTGTAAATGCAGGGAGTTTTTCTAAGTTTCCTTTAACGTGCCTAAAAGCATCAATGTTTACATCTAAAGGAACAACAAGCCCATTTTCACACACAAGTTCAAAAGCACCCCATTCAATATTAAACTGTACACTTTTATCATAAGATGAGATAACTTTTATCCGAGGCTTAACAGGTGAATCAAGAATGCTGAACTCTTTTTTAAATGTAACAGTTGAAATACACACAGCCTTATTTTTAATCATTTCAATCTCTACATCCGTTTCTTCATTAAATTCTTCTAAAGAAGAAAGTATTGTGTTAATTGACTCTTCATGATACAGCAGTCCATATTGTGAACTAACAACGTCCCATTGAAATCCTGATTTTTTATCAATAATTATGTACTTGTTGTCTACAGGCACAGTCTTTCTTCTACCATAAAACAAAGGCTCAATTACAGGCTCAGGAAAATCCACATTAGGAAATTTTTCTCTTACGTTGTTAATAATTGCTCTTCTATCTTTTTCAGTGTTATCCATATCTAAATTCCTTTTTTAATTGACAAGAATATGTTTATTATTTAAATATTACTTGAGTTCCTTTATGCACCGCTTCATAGGGGGTTAGTTTTTATTTCCTTTCTTCTAGCCCCCGCCTCTTTCACCCTGTAAAAGTTGTTCCTTCAAGATTTTCAAACCTGTCAGGAAGGAAAACAAACCCATCTTTAGTCTGCTTAACATCAACATCTTTATCTTTGATAAGAACTTTAACATGACCTTTAACTCTGCCAAGAGTAGTTCCAAGCTCTTCAGCAAGACTTTTTAGATCAACAGGTTCTTCATCTTCAAGCAAAGCAAGATCAATTTGACCACTTTGAGCCTTAATTTTGTGACCAAATGCAGTAGTGCCTCCGCCTTTTTTCTTTTCTTTAGCTTTCTTCTTCACTTCTTGCATTTTTTTATGATGATCTACACACTCTTTGTAGTCATCAGGGTATTCAATCCTGCACTCCATATAACATTCAGAAGTTTCTGAAGGGTCAAATTCAAACCCACAAGGACTTTCAAATTTTTCAAGTTCTTCTTCTTTAACAGGTTCTTCAACCGCTTCTTCTTTTTTAGTTTCTTTTTCTTTTTTCTTTTTCTTTTTAACAGTTTCTTCAACCTTTTCTTCTTCAATAGTTTCTTCTTCTGCAAGAACTTCAGCAGCTTTTTTCCTTAACTCAGTCCATTTCATCTCTTTAATTTCTTTGTCAGGAATGCCTGCTTTAGTTAAAATTTCAACCGCTTCTGTTTTTTTCATAGCCATGATATTAGCTCCTTTATTGTTTTATCTGTAAAGATTAATAGTTTACTTATATGTGACATATACGTAAAGAAATGTCAATATATTTAATTAAAAAAATGTGCAATGCCTTTTCCTGACATCATCACGCCTTCATCAAGGTATTTGTTGGCTTGATGGATAATTTCTTTTTGCTTAACAACAGTATTACCGTCAAACATAAAAGCTTCATCAGAATATCCAGAAATACTAAACATTTCACCTTTAGGCATTATAACTATTAATTGATCTCCAAAGGTTTCTCCTTTGTTTTTTGAAACAACACCACGTTCAATGATTCTTCCAGGAAATCTGTCATCTTCAAATTCACCATAATGTAAGTTACTGCCATCTTTATTAAGATCTGTTTTGAGAAATAAAACACACTCTTCATTGTTAACATGTCTTCCAGCTAACAATTTCTCTCTCCCAGAACCAGTCTGACCTATCTCAGCAGTATAAATAACATCACCTATTCTACACCCACCAACGCTTATAAAAACCTGTTTACAATATTTGTCTTTTTTTCCAACAGCAACAACAGGATTATTAAACTTAGGACTTTTTTCAACAACAGCCCCATCAAACACTTCGTTTCCTTCAATAGTGAAAATTTTCATAATAAATTCCTTTTCGTGTTATGAGTTTTTGTTAAATACCTTAAAAATCTTTTCATTTATAGGCAAATTTCAGCTTTAAATTAAAAATTTATAGTAATATATAGGTTTAAAATAAAGTTCTGAAATTTGCCTTGTTTTGAACCTATAGGTTTATTGCATCACCATCTTTAGTGAAATATATATTATTCATTTCAAAAAACTCTGACCTGTAATCAATATCCGTAAGTAAGTATATAAATACTTCTTTCATTTTTTCTTCAATACAGTCACACAAATCATCATAAACAGGTTTTAGTGTATTTTCAATAAACCAGTTAATAACATCTTGAGCCTTTTCCCATGACTTAAAACTTCCGTCATAACTTTCTGTGTCAAAGTACTCTGTAAAAGATATGTTTAAAGTATGCTTATGTACATAATGTGTTCTAAAAGAATTGCCAACAGTTTCAAAATCAACCAACCCTGCATCTAAATACTTACAAATTCTAATAATATCACTGTTCCACTGTATTGCATCATACAGAAGAAAGCTTTCCAGTTTTTCAGTATCTATTTCACTAAATTCAAAACTAAGACCAGAACCTTGATTGAAATTAAGATCATAGAAAATTTTAGCATCAGTGAACCCAAACTCAGCAAGTTTGTTTTCAAACATAGCAGCTTTTCTAATAACTGATCTTCAATAATATTATTCCAGATAGACTCTCTATTCATGACCTTTTCACGAACATCTTTATTTAATTCTTTTAATGTGTAAACATTCATATTTATTGTCTTCATTGCAATTTCCTCCGTTATTATAGTAATTAAACTTAATTTGTATGTAATTATTAATTAGATTTTCTTTCAAAGTTTTTACAACCAAAATCAGGCTTTGTCATCAGAACAGTTTCAACTCCATAATCATCTTGTGCAAAAAGAGTAAGTTCCATGCCTGAGTGTACATTATTTGTGCTTTCACAAATACCAATATTGTTTATTTCATTTTTAATCCACCATTTGCAATCTTTGCAGTTTATGTCTTCAATATTCATGATATTCTCCTTATCCGTTTTCCTGCATATTTTTGATTTCTTCACGCAAATCTTCCATTTGATCAACAGTGTATATATACCATTCATTTATGATGTTCATAACACCCTCAAAGCCAACATTCATAGCTTCGTTGTATAAAAACTCATAATTCATTACAATTAAACTTAATTCTCTATCTGAGTATTCTGTTATATTTTCCATTTTTAATTCCTCCAAAATCTGTGATTAGGTTGCCCTTCAAGTATTTCCATATCTCTTCCTATTTCTCCTATAACTCCATCAAGGAAGATAGCTTGTCCAGAGCATGTTCTGCCCCACCATTCTTCCCCCTCAAATGAAAGGAATGCTTCCCCTTTTTCTCTAAGTTTTTCAGCAAAGTAAGGAGTGACAAGCCACCATTCTAAAACTTCAGCAGGCTCTTCTTGTTCTGCTTCTAACTCTTCAATATCCGACTCTATGTACCGAAGTTCATCCTCATACCCCTCCAGTAAACTTTCATACTTTTCTTTTAATTTTTCCTGAATAGCTTTATCATTCTCACCACGTTCCCCACGACTTTTTGCTTCCTCTATATCTTCTTCAATTCCTTCTATCCGTTCTTCAAGTTCACTTATGTTGTTTACCATTTCGTCACGAATTTCTTCTAACTCTTCTATAGCCTCAGAATGGCCCGCAAACTCATTTATAATTTCAAACTCAAAGTCATCATGAAATTCTCTTATTATACGAGTAACCAAACAATTCTGATTACACAATACTTCTCTTTCCACAAGCTTCCTAAGAACTCCCTGATTTGCACTTGAATGATAATTATGTTCCATTTTACTTCCCTCCTTCTGTATGATTATTTCTTCCAAATAACAACTTTCACAAAGTGTATCATACTTTTTAAGAACTGAATAAGGTACTTCTTCATTTCCTTTAGGTTCAAAATCTTCTGAAGAGATCCAAACTAAATCTTCAGAATCAAATGATTGTTTACATTTATCACATGTGTTTGTTTTATCCATCACTTCCCTCCTTGTTTTAATCTAGTAACCATAACACCTATTTTCATCTCATCTCCCACAATTACTTTAGCTTTATAGTATTTTATAGGAAACTTAATTTGCTTCCGTGAAGTGTAAGAACTAATAGTCATCATTAAGGATTTATAATTATCCGTAAATAAGACTATTGATTCTCCTTCATTTAAAGAATTTATAGCTTTAGTTTTCATCTCTAATCCTTTGATTAGTAAATTCAAGACCTTTATTCCAGTTCCATTTAGAACCCCAACAATGTTGCTTGTGAATCATTTTTACATGAGGCTCACACCATACATTTTTAAATAACCATTCCTGTATTCTATCTACAGATTCATCAGAAATACTGTCAGGAGTATAATCTACAGCTAAACTAACACCGCTGTAGTCTCCATGAAGGTATAAACTGCAAAACTCATGAAAATCAGGTTCATAATAGCCCAGTTCTTCCATGATAATTTCAAGTATAAGTTCAGGAGAATACTCAACCCACACATCATCTTCCATTGCATAACCTCTAATAACTCCTAAACCCAAAAAGCTGCTATCTGCTGCTGTAATTAATCTATATTGTCTCATTTTATTCTCCTCCAAAATAATGATGTACACAATCTTCAGGAAATTCTCCAAGATGATGAATAGCTAAGATACATTCTCTGCATAAATACATTTCATGTTCTTCACCAGTTTCATGCAAGTGTACAAGACAATTAAAAACATCTTTTGCAAATTCCCTGCCACAATTTTCACAATGACCGAAATTATTTTCATTATATTCTTTAATGAATAGATTATTTTCCATATCAGCACCTCAATTTGTTAAGTGAATAGTAAAGATCACCACAGGAAAACACCCTGTATCCATATCTTCATCATAATCTTCAAAAGAGTGATCTAAAATGTTTTCATAAGGTTTTATTTCCATTAGACCTAAACATTCTTTCTCCAAATTTGCCACTTCTTCCTCAAGAAGTTTTTCAATAGTGTCACCATCAAGTCCGTATTCTTTAAATGTATATTGAATATGATCTGAAAGCATGATTATTTCTTGTTTAATCCCTTCAAGAACATCACCCACAGTAGAGTTTTTATCTACAGCAATACTTAACTGCACATCTTCAGTTCCACTAAAGAACTCAGGCATCATTAAACCATGCTCAATTATTTTCATTCGATATTGATTTTCCATGACATACTCCTTTATTGTTATCAAGGAGACCATAATAGTCTCCTCTTATAGTTTTTAATTAAGATCAGTTAGTATATACACACCGTCTTTAATGTTCTTTCTTGTGTCAGCAACACCCTCACCAAGAAACTGATTTCTGTAACGACCAGTAGTTACAGAATAATCCCAGTAATGTTCATCTAGCAATATTTTACCGTCATTAGTTTTCTTAGCGATTTTAGTTCCATACGATACAAAAGTTGTACCATCTTCTTCATAAACAATTTCTTGATTTTTAGGCTCATTTCCACCAGTTGTTTGAAATCTCATAATAAATTCCTCCGTTGTTATAGGTTTTTAAACTAAAATAAAAACCATTATGTTATGTATAATAGCAATTAAACCAATACTACCTCTAGTTATTAATGCTATCTCAGTTAAACCATGTTCCTCTTCACACACATACAAAAATAAAAAGACATAAAATACAGTGAAGAGTATGTTAATTAATAACCACACACTACCCTCCATACTCAACTCCTTCCTTTATTTGATGAATAGTTACACCAAACTCATCATTGAAGAACTTTTCAACTTCACTTATTTCCAATACATCGAGTGTGTCAGCGTCTAACCACTTATCGAAACTTTCATAAATGTACACTTCCTCTTGTTTGAAAACATAAACATAATTTGTTTTTCCTTTAAGAGATTGCCAAATTAACCCCTGCTCATTAAATACAGATAAATGATGAAAGATAACAACATCGTTACCATAAGCTCTTAATCTAACAATGTATCTAGTATCATTTAGCTCCAATTTAGCTCTCTCTTTGACAGGAACATCCAAATACAGGCTTGTGCTTTCATAGTCCTTAATTAAGCCCAATGCGTTGTTAAAATGTTTGTTTTTTAATTCGATTTTTTCTACAATGTTGTTTACAGTTTCTACCACAGTGTTTCTCCTTTGTTTTTGCACCGAAGTGCTTATTCTTTTTTACCGTACCTCCTCTTTTAAGGTACAGTTTTTCTTACTCTTAAAAACAGTATAACACCTCAGTACGGCATTAAAAGGTTTTTATACGGATTTATACGGATTTCTTTGGTGAATAAATCAACTTCAAAAACTTTACCATTTGTTTCAACATTAAAAACCCTAGCTTCCGTATCAGGGTCTATAATGTATTTCAAAGCTAATTCAGCATCAAAATTAGTAGAATCCCACCAAGGATATTCTCTACCTTTATAATCTATTAAAACTATATTTACCGACATACCCCTCCCATTTGTTTATACTGTTTCATAGTACATTTCTTCTTCAAACCATTCTTTCAGATCAATCCTAAAATGTTCCCAGCATAATGCAATAGCTATATCGAAAGGAATGAAGTTATTAACACCGTTCTCAACTACAGCAGTCTTTTTTAATACCTCCCAGAAAGATAAAACATTCTCAGCCTTGCAAGGTATGCACATATCCGTATATTTATCCGCCTTTAAGTCATACAAAATAACTTTACATCCTTCATTTTCTTTTTCAATTTCCATTATCTTACAATCTCTGATCATGATCAAACCTCCGTATCTATACAAAATAATGAACCCTCAATATTTTGTAACATGTGAAAAAGATTCTCCCATTTTTCATCATACTTATGTAGAAACTCAATTTCCCATTCATCATTATTGTATTCAATACCGTTACCTTTAGTTATCATGTATTCTTCTTCACCAAGAACAAAAGCCCTGTGATCAATGAAAAAATCCACACAATCAGTTTCTGATAAAAACACACATCTAATATTTCCAAATTCATCTACCTTACCAAAAAACTTAAATTCTGACTTAAACACTTTCCAAACACCCCGATGAATTAGAATAAAGAAATCACGTCCGAACTCATAAGAGTGTAAGTGACTAAATTCACCCATAGTGATTATAATGTCTTTATTCCACACTTTAACCGTAAACCTTGAAGGTATTTCCATGTCTTTTTCTTCAAAATATCCCATTATTTGCTCATCCAGATTAATCCTGTCCTCATTCCAATTAATTTCATCTTTTGTGATAATAAATTCCATTTTACTCCCTCCAATCTTTAAAATTTTTCAAACTCAAAATTATATAAATCTTCATGCAATTCCATACTATACCCTGAGTACCCTTCCACATCTGTATGATAAACAAGACCTCCTGTCCTGTTACACATCCCAATAGGTAGATCAACGCTTAAAATAAGATCACCGTCACTATCTTTAGCCGCATGCACAATATATTCATGCTGCTCTGTTTGTTGTAAGGAGTGCAAATACACACACTCCCATTATATTCTTTATTTAAATGTTTGAATCAACCCGACTCACTTCACCACTATCAATTAGTGCGAGTATATCAAGAAATTCAACCCCAAACTTCTCATAAAACTGAACAATAAATTCCTCACGTTGATACGCAATCCCGTCAAGTGCGTACGCAATAAAGTAACCGCCCTCATGAAATATCCGATTATAACCACAATTAAACTTCCATGTTTCACACAAACCCCCTTCCCAGTTGCAAAATGTGAGCCATAACTCATCATTCTTACGAGCGTCATAAAAGAACCAGAAACCCTTCCTGAATACATTCAAATTCCCGTTATGAAATAATATGTAACTTTTATCACCATAGAATCCCCATGTCTTGTACTCAGGAGGGTAAAATAAACTGTCTCCGTAACGTATAATAACATCTCCACCCTCAACCTCTACATAGAACCATAAAGGCATATCTTTTATCCCAGCTTTAACACGATGAACATAAATACGCCCATCAACATCTATCCTATCACGCTCCCAGTTAATACTATCACCGTTAATTACAATCTTTTGATCTTTCATAAGAACCGTCTCCTTTTGTTATTGTACCACATAGGTACTTATTCTAAACCGTGCTACTCCCTGTAGCACGCACCTCTACCTCTTAAATATAGTATATAAAAAACTATACGGTATTGATACCTTTTTATTCGGATTACTTTGGTTTTCTTTGGCTGCCATTATAAAAACCATCCGAAGTTGCCAGTCCATTCTGTATTTATCTCCATCTACAAAAATAAAAACTAACCATAACCATTATAATTTTCTCCTAAAAAATAATTCTACCTAATCTATACTATTATAACACCTAAACTTATATAGACTAACCCGTAATAGAATGTAAATACAATAGAAAGAGTATAGACCGTATAAGTAGTATAGAAACATATTAAGATCATTTATATAGCCGAAGATGTTCTATTACAAAAATATACTTATATAGCCAAAGATGTTCTATTATAAAAATACACTTATACCGTAGGCGATGTACTGTATAAAAATATACTTATATAGCCAACGGGGTAGAGCCCACTCCGTTCCACACCCAAGTGACCCACCGGTCACACACCGTACAGATACCTACAGACTCCATATACACTATTCTACCACCTCAATCCATATACTGTCCCTAACCAAACACACATCTTCAAAGTCCGCTCCGAAGATCTCATAGAACTCCTCACACCATGTAAGCCACTCATAGTGTACTCCATCATTCTTTGTAAAAGAGTTGTCTTCGTTCCATTTTGCAGACACAACCGTACCACCATCTGCAATACTGATGAATTTTTCACCATTTTTAGTTATTTTTACGTTAATTTCCATGATTTTCTCCATTTCTGTTGTTTTTGTTAACCATCAATACAGATACCTACAAAGCCATATTTGATGTTGTTCAACCCATATGACCCCTAGGCGGACCGACTTTTTTGTTTGTTTTTGACCCATTTTGAGGGGCAAACCATCAATACAGACGCCTACAAGCTCCATATTGATGTTTTCAGCTTTTAAAACCCCCTCCCGAACCTCTTAATACCTGAAAAATCTTCCAGGTATTACAAGTTCCTCTTCCATATCCTCCTCATCGTTTGTATAGTTGAATACAAACCCGAGGATGTTCATAGTACTTCTGCCTCTGCTACCGAGATCAGAAGCAATCCGATAGACCCATTCATCCACACTTACTCCATTAGTCACTTTATCCTTTGTGCTATCCGCAAACCTCTCCACTTGCTGATGAAGTAGAGTGATTTCTTCCTTGTCGGTAACTATTGTTACCGACAAGGACTCCATTACTCTTCTTTCGAATGTTTCCACAAAAGGGAATAGTTTATTCAAGCTGTAAGGTGTTATGACCGTTGTTCCACATGTGTAAGTTTGCATTTTGAATCTCCTTTGTATTTATCATTGTACCGTTCAGGTACTTATTTTGTTCCGTACAGCTACCGATTAGCCGTACAGATGTCCTTTGAATAGACATAGCTCTGCCTATTCATATATACAGTGTATCAAACGTATACGGCATTAAAAGGTTTTTATTCGGTATTTTTGCAAAAATTTACGGGGTAATGGTGTGTATGTGGTTGTTATTCCGTTGGTGTACGGACAGTGGTTAAACGGTTTGTGGTGTTTATGCGGTAGTTGGTGCAGTGGAGAACGGTGTGCATATGGTGTTTGTGTGGTGTAGTTGGTTTCCAATAATCGGTGCCATAACCGTTCCAGTTTTCGGCAGCCATATGTCCCACATACTCCACATACTCTCCATTCAGGTTCCAAATATCTTCCAAATTCCCACGGAAACCGATTGCCTTGTAACCATTCCCCATAACTTGGTTAAAAAACCATCATTCCCATGGCGCACCGATTATTTGCCAACCATCCCCAGTATGACCGGAATAGTCTCCAGTTTTCGGCAGCCATGGTGAATAACATCCAACCCCAAATAGAACCGTACAGACTCCATATCACCATCTTTCAAGCCATATACCCCATAGGGAAACCGACTTCTCCATAACCGTTCCAGTTTTCGGTGATTGGACGGATCCGAATAGCAATAAAAAAAGCAGGCATATTTCAGCCTGCCTTCCCTTAATGATGTTGCAAACGTGCAAAGTTGTATAAAACGTCTGCAAAATCTTTGTTTAAAATATATAACAGGTCATTATCACGACTATCTAAGGTAATAAGACCTGTTTTCTCAATAGCCTTGAAAAACGTTCTCAGCTTATCAAGGCTGATGTCATTATTAAGTGTCTGATCTGCATATACAGACTTCTCAGTCACTTTACACTCATACATGAATAATTCACTCTTTTTGTAATAAGAATAAAACTCATCACTCATACCTATTGCATGAGCTTGTATTTCCTTCAAGCTCATGCAATCCTGATCAGACAATGAGCATATTGTCATTGCCTGAAAGACTAATCTATAATTGAAGTTATGAGCTAGCTTTTCAAAAGCTAGCTCATATTGATCAGATAATAGCATATTATCTGACCTTTATTTTTAGAATAATATAGCAGAACACTGCAATACCTATCATAGCAGTGTTACAAAACACTGTTTCAGCGTCCTTCACTGTCAAAGTGAAGGCTGAAACAGTTGAGGTTTTTTGTAGCAGGCTAAAAATGTTGCCTGCTACAATTACGAAAAGTACAAGTTTAATGTCTCTCATGATATCAATCCTTTATGTTATAGGCTAGCCCTTTTAGGCTAGCCTTAATTGTTTGTTTTAAGCCTTTTTCTTAGTTTTAGGCTTTTTTGTTTCAAGTTCAAGTGCAGTCAATATTGACTGCTTGAAAACTAATTTATCAATCTTCACGTCGAAAAACGACGTGAAAACGTCCTTTGCTTGCACGTGTTCTGCAATCCTTAAGCGATTTTTGAGGCGATAATTTGTTGCCTCAAACAGTTTAGTTAAGGCAAAGAATGACACCTCATTCTTCCCTGCACTATGCAGGGATTTAACTGCATCGACGATTATATCGTCGATTAAACTCGTTTCAGTACGTTTTCCTTTTTTAAAGCGAGTACTCTTAAATAGAGTGCTTTTCTCACTTGAAGAGCTTATAATGTTTCTCTCTTCTTCAGGAACACTTTCAGCTTCTGTTAAAATGTCAAGAACGTTGATTGATTTCTTTTCTGTAGTCATGATATTATTCCTTTTTCTTTTAATACGCTCATGTTAAGAGTGCAGCGAATGAGCGTACTTATTTTGTTTAGATATAGCAATCCCTTTGACTGCCTGTGCTGCACTCTGTTTGTAAAAGAACTGTTTCGCTCTGTTGTCTATAGTTATATTGTAAGTTTATTTATATGTAAAATACTTTTTAATAAATTTGTAAAAAAAAATGCAAGAGTATTGTAATTACAGTGTTCTTCAGTTGCAATATTATTGCAAACAGCTTGCAAAAACTACCCTATGCTAAAAAAATTTAAGGGGGTACGTTGCCTGTATAGGGGGAGACCCCACCATAATTTTGGATGGAATTTTTCAACACAACTTTTTTAAAACAGCACGGATTTTGGATGGAATTTTCACACCCAACTTTTTCTTTTACCAAGCCACACCCTACCCCCTACTTTTTATTTCCAATTCCAAAACACCTCTTTTATTTCTTCGTTCTAATTTTTGTGGAAAAAGACAAAAGCACCCAACTCTTGCACAATTCTTTTATATTCTTTATACTTTCTGCATAATTCATTTAATGTTATGGAGACGTTATGGCTAAAGTAAAAAAGAAAAACGATATAAACACAAAGGTAGGTAGCTTAGGTATTATTAAGGGCAACGGTGTTGAGGCGTTTGACTTTGCACGTACTTGTGATGAAGACTGTCCTTTATATGATCATTGTAATAACGATAAGGAAGGTAAGTGTGCAGTGCATGTGATGTACATGGATTATGTGCAGCAGAGGTTAGGCGTTCACTTCTTAAAGAACCTTGACGACGTGAGCAAGTTAAAGGTCAGTGTTGAGTTATTTCCTTTGTTTAAGCAACTACTCACCTTTAAGCTTTATGAAGCCACACTTCCCCTAAGCCAAATAACTAATGATAAAGGGGGCGTTAACGGTGTGTACAGGGAAATGCGTCAGGTTATTGTAGCTATTAATAACTTGCTTGATGATTTAGGTGCTAACAACAAGCGTGTTAAGGCTGCAAAGGGTAAGGAGAATGTTACAGACGCTGACTTTCATAGTAAGTTATTGAAGGGTGAGGTGAAGAATGCCTAAGTTGCGTAGCAGGAAGCGTAATTTGCGTGAGGAGAGGGGCAGTGATAAGGTCTTGAAGAAGGGCAGACCTATTAAGGCTGAGAAGACACGTGAGGAGATACGGTATCAGGACGGTGGTGATGGTTTTGTAAAGTTCATTGAGGACTTTGTATGCTTTAAGATCTTTCCCATTAATGATCCCATGCCTCGATGGACACCTGTTAAGGAGTTGCCTGACACTCCTCACCCTGACACTTCACGCTCATACTGGGAGATGTGGCTTAAAGAGAAGGAAGTGTTAAAGAAGGCGTTAGAGATGGATGACAACGGCAACTTCTTGCATCGTGTGATTGTTTTGTGCTGGATGCGTGGTGAGGGGAAGTGTCAGGCTAAAGGCTCAAAAGTTATTATGTGGGACGGGAGTTTGAGGAAGGTTGAAGACGTTCAGGTAGGTGATCTTCTTATGGGTGACGATTCAACACCTCGAAAAGTTTTAAGTCTTGCTTCTGGAGAAGAGGAGTTGTTTGAAGTTATTCCTTATAGAGGTACTCCTAAGACGTTCACAAAAGATCATGTACTATCTTTAAAGAACAGTTCAGGCAATGTTGTTGATATATCTATCAAGGACTATTTATTAAAGAATAAGTCTTTTAAAAGGAGTCATTATCTTTATCATGTGCCTATTGAGTTTGAAGATAAGGAAGTTTCTATCAGTCCTTACTTTTTAGGGTTATGGCTTGGGGACGGTTCAAAGCATGCTACGCATATAACAACACCAGACAAAGAAATAGTTTCCTATCTTGAAGAGCATGCAGACTTATTAGGTTTGCGTGTTACAGAGCGTGTTAAGAATAAGGGAGAAAATAAAGCTAAGACTTATTGCACTGTAGGTTCAACACGAGGGGAGTACCATAATAATTCGTTATTATGGAGAATGAAGGATTATGATCTTATTAATAATAAGCATATTCCTCATGATTATAAATGCAACTCAAGAGAGAAGCGTCTTGAACTTCTTGCAGGGATTATTGACAGTGACGGATACTTAAATAGAAACTCGTTTCAAGTAACTCAAAAGAGTAAAACTTTGACTGACGATATTGCATTTCTTGCAAGGTCATTAGGTTTTTTTGTGAATGTTTCTAAGTGTACTAAAGGAATTAAGGAGACTGGTTTTTCTGGTGAGTACTACACTATTGGGATTTCTGGCGATTGTTCTATAATTCCTTGCAAGGTTGAAAGAAAGAAAGCTAGTGTTAGGAATCATAAGAAAGATGTACTTTGTACTGGGATTAAGGAGATTAAGAGTGCAGGCGTGCAGGAATATTATGGGTTTGAGCTTGACGGTAATCATCGCTATGTTTTAGAGGACTTTACTGTAACTCATAATTCGTTTTTAGCATGCTTGATTCAGTTATGGAAGTTCTTTTGCTTTCCAGACCAGCAAATAGTACTAGGAGCTAACTCAAAAGATCAAAGTAAGTTTGTCCACTTTGACATTATCTGTGAGATCATTCAAAATTCTCCAAAACTTCTTGCAATAGTTAAGCGTGAGAACATACAACAGAAAGAAATACGCATCCTTGATGAGAATAAAAAGATTGTGAGTGCTATTAAGAGTATTAGTAGTTTTAGCGGTATTGTTTCTAACATTACTGGGTATACTTTTTCTGAAATCTTTGACATGAAAAACCCTAAGTTCTTTACGCAGCTTGACGGCTCTACAAGGAACGTGCCTAACGCTCTTGGAGTTATTGACAGTACAGTTTCAGAAAAGACTCACATACTTTATAGGTTGTACAAGGCTTATACTAAGGCTGAAGACCCTTCATTATTTTTCTCATATCGTTGTTCCCCTACTGCTGATGCGAACGATTTTTGGCATCCTTACATGACTCAGACACAATTAAACTCTTTTAAGACGAAGTTTTTGCCTGCAGATTATGATAGGTACTTTAAGAATACTTGGGAGAGTGGAGAAAATACTGTCTTTACTGAGGACATGATTAAGTGTTGTAGGTATATTGGTTTTGATGGGCAGTTAGGTATGCAGCAAAAACTAATAAGGCTATTTAAAGATGCTAAAAAGCTTGCAGAAAACCCTTCAATGAGGGAAATACCTGATTTTGCTCATGTAGATTCAGATTTACAAAAGGTTATTCCTATTAATAAGGTGTATTCCTTTAATGATGAGAGGGGAATCCCTAAAATGATGTCCCTTGAAGAACTGCACAGGCTTTCTGACTATTATGATACTGATTTTTCTCTTGGTGTTGGGATTGACAGGGCTGACCCTCTTAAAGACGACCTTACAAGGGGTGCAAGGACTATTGTGACTGCAATTCTTAAAGGTTTACATGGCAGCAGGAGTCATGTAGGTTTATATGAAGAGGCAGAGCAGGACTATATTTACTTTTGTGCTGGTATGTGGCACTTAAAAGGGAACGATTTGAACTCAATCAAGGCTGTTCTTGACGAAATTGTGACTGAACTCTTCTCTATTGAGAGTGTTTGCGGTGAGAGATGGGGCTTATGGGATTTAGTTGACTGGTGTGATGATAATGACGTCACATTTTCGGCAATTAGTCCTACATACGACCTTCAAAAGACTGCATTCTCAGAATTACATACTCTTATAAGGGAAGGAAGATACAAAACTCCCTCAATCCCTATTCAGGGAAACACTTTTGACGACATTTTTCAGGAAGAAGCACTTAAATTTGTGCATGATAGTAAGAATCGGTTTTATGGAAGTCCTGAAAAGCATGAAAACTACGGTGTGCAAGACGATTCTATGTTTGCTAAAGCTTGGGGACTTTATGGATTGAGGTTGTTAAACCCTGACGATTTTGTTAAAAGAAGTTTTAATAAGTTTATGGGTATGTTTATGGAAGATAAAAATAATAGGAGACTTATACAATGAATGATATTTTTGAAGGAACTGCAGAAGAAGTCAAAAGTATTGTTGACAATTTGAATGAAAATCAGCTTCATTCAATCGCTCAACAGTATTTACCTCAGCAGTTTAGTTCAGGAACAGCTAGAATTGATGAGGATGGGTTTGCTGTAGATGCTTACTCTGAGTTGGATGACGGGAATGAGAACTTAACTGAGTTACAGAGGCTGTGTTGGAAGAAATTTTCAACAAACCCTCAAATAAGGTCTTATGTTGCTGACTATAAAGGGGGATTAACTGGTAAGGGCTTTAATGTTGTGTCTGATATAAAAGACATACACGAATTTGTGAAGGAAGTTTCAGAAGATATTCGGAATGAGCTTTTTAATAACATGACAAAGTATGTTGCAAGGAGTGAGATTGAAGGTGAGCTTTTTTTAATGCTCACAGCTCATGATTCAGGCTTTTGTGAGGTTGATTTTATCTCACCATCAGCTCTTACTGGTGGTGATAAAGGTAGTGGAGTGTTTTTTCACCCTAAAAAACAGACAATGCCTCTATGTTACGAAGTGTCCTTTTCTGATGAAGCTGAAACAGTTTATATCCCTTCAATTTACTGTGCGTACCTTGATAACCCTTTCAAAGCCCTAGAAAAGAATGCTTCATTTGATAAAAAGAAGCTTAAATTTGCTCAGGATGCTAATTTTAAAGAGTTGGGCGGTTATAGACGGTTTATAACAAGGTGGGACAAGGGCGTTTTAAGAAAAAGAAACGCTTCACACATTGTTTGCACGATTAACTGGATTGATCAGTATGAACAATTAAAGAAATGGGAAATTTTACATAAAAAATCTTCAGGAAGTTATTTATGGGTTGTGGAGATGGAAGATACAAAAGCTTTTAAAACTTGGCTTTCTATGACACCTGAACAAAAACAAGAGACAGGCATTTTTGCTGAAAAGACTCCTGGTGGAACTTTAATGCTGCCTCCTGGACTTACTATGAAATGTCACAACCCTAACTTGCCTAAAATTTCTGATACTGATACTGATATTATGCAGATGGTGACTTCTGGACTTAATACTTCAGATCATGCCCTAACAGGGAAGTCTTCTGGCAGCACCTTTGCAGGAGTTAAAGAAACTGGTAAGTCTGCAACTGATAGAATGCAGAATGAAATAGAGTATTTTGAACGGTTTTTAAGGTATGATTTTTGGAGACATATTTTTTATATAAAGAATGCTTTAGACCCTAAATTTAAGATTGAGTTTAATGTGAAGGAAGTTTGGGATTTTGAAGAGGAGTCTGGTGAACCTAAGTTTTCCACAGTCACAAAAAAGGCTCATGATCTTATTTATTTTGATTTCCCAACCTCAGAAGTCCAGAATGTTGTAGAAAAAGCAAACGCATACTTAGGAAGTAAACATGCTGCAGTTACTGATTCTTTAGGTATTCCTTATTCTACAGTCGCAAAACGTTTAGGATTTAGTTCTTACCCTTATTTAAGGCTCAAGAAAGCTTCTGAAGATGCAAAATATCCAGAACTCTTGACTGAAGCAGAGGCAGAAGCTAATGTAGAAGATGCAAGTGAGCCTGCTCAGGAAGACGAAAAAGAAGAGAAAGATAAGAAAGATGATGGCAATAATGAGGGTAAAAAAGATAAGAAAGATGGCAAAAACAAAAAAGATGGAGGAAAATAAAGTTGACAATGTTATTTTGTTTCATTAATATGGTGTTAAACTGTGGGAGAGAGTATATATGAACAAATTTTTAGAAATTTTTCAACACACGCATTGGTTTATTGAGCCAGACTCCATGCACATGTTGTTCAATTCACTCAAATCAGATAGCAGTGAAACAGCTTTTGAAGAAAAAATGAAATCTTTCTTCAGGGGCGAAGAAGATGATTCAAAAAGTGCTTATAAAGTCAATAATGGTGTTGCTACAGTTCCTTTGTACGGTCCAATTTTTCCTCAAACGAATTTTATGACCTATTTAGGATATGCAACAGCCTTATCTGACCTTGAAGCTATTTTTGAAAAAATCAAAAGCGATGATTCAGTAAAAAAGGTGATTCTGAATTGCCATTCTCCAGGAGGTGTTGTTTTTGGAGTAAACTCTTTTGCTGAGTACCTTTCTAATTTTGAAAAAGAAGTACACACTTATGTTCCAGGAATGTGTTGTTCAGCAGCATACTGGATAGCATCAGCTACAGATAAAATTGTAGTTGATGATACTGCTTTAGTTGGAAGTATTGGGGTAGTTTGCGATGTATTAAATCCTGAGCATGATCCATTCATCGAAGTAACAAACAGAAAATCCCCTAACAAAAGACCCAATCCAACTACAGAAGAAGGCAAGGGAGCCATTCAAGATGAACTTGATGCTCTTGCAAATGTGTTTTTTAGCACTGTAGCTGAAAACCGCAATGTATCTATCACAACTGTTGAAAACGATTTTGGAAAAGGAGGTGTTCTTGTAGGGAAGGATGCAATGAAGGCTGGAATGGTTGACAAAGTAGATAGCTTGAAGAAGTTTACAGAAGAATTGTTAAGTTCGATAACTTCAGGCGTTTCTGGTGATTATAATAGTAAAGATAATAATGAGGAGAATTTTATGAATCTTGAGGAACTTCAGGCAGCACATCCGAAGCTCTGGAAAGAAATTGAAGCTAAGTTTGCTTCTGATAATGAAGCTAGTGGTGAAAAAGCTGGTGAAAAAGCTGCAACTGATAATACTGCTGCTTTAGATCAGGTAAATGCTTCTATACAGAGTCTTACATCTGCTGTAAAAGCAATGAACGACAAGGTAAAAGCACTTGAGAAGAAAGATGCTGTAAGAGATGAACAGGACATGCAGAATACTGCAAACACAATCGCTGATTCAGTCCTTGCAAGCACAAGACTTTCTTCCTTGATGAAAACAAAGGTTAAGAATGCAGTTAATTATGCTGACTATGTTTCAGAAGAAGGCTCTTTTGATAGTGCTAAGTTCAAAGAAGCTGTTGAAGCAGAAGCAGATGACTACAAAAAAGCACTTGCAGGACGTGTTGATGTTGAGGGTGCCGGCACTAACGATGATGTTGGTATGTCTGACGCAATGGAAGATGACAGTATTGATGCTCTTCTTGGCTCAATCGGCGTTGAAGCTGCAAAATAATTAAGGAGGATAAATGACTTATTTAACAAGAGATTTTGAAGCAAATAAAGTGTTAAAAGGGCAAGGAAGTACTGCTCACATAACACAGCTTCCAGACATACCGGGTGAAGCTCCTCTGCTTCATTCTCGTAGAGAGCAGGCACTGATTGTTGATACCACTATTAAAAAGGGCTTTGGTTTTCTTCCTAAAGGAACAGTACTTGCAAAAAGCGTAGCTTCTGACTACCTTGTGCCTTATGCAGCTTTAGGTTCTGATTACTGGAAGTCTCCTGCAGTATCTGATGTAGCAAATGAAGCATCTACAATCAGAGTTATGAAAGATGAAGCTTATATTTTTGAAGTAGGCGAAAGTCTTATTCTTGAGCAGGACGGTGAAACTTATCATGATGGTGGAGCTATTACTGCAGTAGATATGGATTCTTCTGAAGTATTTGCTGACATAACTTTTACTAACGCTACTGGCGCTGCTGCAGGTTTTACTGTTGCAAATAACACTAAGTGTTATTTAAAAGCAGGAACTACAGGTAAGTTCTCTGAAGCTGTATGTGTTCTTGACAAGTCTATGGACACTGGTTTTGGTGAGTATGCTGTTGGTGGAAACGCATCAATAATTCTTTCAAATGCTGTGTTTTATGAGCATGGTCTTTGGAATCTTGATGATTCTGGTAAAACTGCCCTTAACGGGTACAATATCGGAAGATTTTTTGTAATAAGATAAACAAGGGAGATTTTTATATATGGGTAAAGGCATTGATGGTATTCCAATTCTGCATCTTGAAACGCTTAATAAGCTTGTTTCCAAGATGCCTAAGTCGCCGGACACTTTTTTTGTTAATAAGTTCGGAACAGACAAATGGGATTCAGACACTGTAAAATGGGATAAGGAATACGGTTCTGCAGGGATGACCCCTTTTGTAGCTCCTGGCGCTCCTGCTCCTTCTATAGGTCTTGATGGTTATGGTGAAGGTTCAGCTAAAGTTGCTTACTTCAAAGAGAAAATGTTCTTTGATGAAGAGCTTCTTAACAACCTTAGACAGGTTGGCACAAACAAGAAGATGAGAGGCGAAAAGCAGATTGCACGTGGTGTGAATAAGCTTTCACTCAGGATTGACAGAAGAAGAGAGTGGATGTGTTGTCAGATGGCTGTACATGGTGAGCTTACTTACACTCAGAAGGGTGGAACTAAGATTCATGTTGATTATGGCATTCCTGAAGACAACAAGATCACACTTGCTGACAATAGGAAGTGGGGCACTGGTGCTGATCGCAACCCTATCGAAGATATTTACGATGCAAAGCAGGCTTACTCAGAGAATCTAGGTAAAAGCCCTGATTACACACTTTGTAACAGCACTGTTCTTAAACTGCTTATGTTTGACACAAAGCTTCAGGACATGTTGAAGAAGTCTGCATTTGGTGACGGTGATCTTTTTGCAAATCCTGAAAGAGTTATCGGTAATCTTATTGGTGTTGGGCCTCTTGCTATCTATGATGAATTTTACGAAGTTCCTGGATGGCTTGTGCAGAGTGTAAGCACTTCTGACACTGAAATCTTTGTTGAAGACGCTACTGATTTTGCTGTTGGTGGTACTCTTTACTTCTGGAAGATGGCTGAGCCACTTTCAAAAGAAACAAGAACAATCACTGATGTAGATGTTGTTGCAGGGAAGTTGACTATTGATTCTGCACCTTCAAAGACTTACAAAGCAAGATTTGATAAAGTATGGATGCGTAGAAAGTATGTTGATGATAATGTTTTCCATCTTGGTTCTTGGACAAAAGATGGTGCCCCAGTAGCAGAAGTTGCTGAAGCACCTTATGGTCTTAAAGGGTCTTATGGTAAATTCATTGACAGAAAAGAAGAATGGGATCCAGATGGAATTTTCGTCAGAGCCCAAGATAAAGCTTTTCCACTTCTTTATCACCCTGACACAATGATGAAACTTACAGTACAGTAATTCAATATATGGGGAGCTTGGCTCCCCTTTAAATATAAAGGAGCAGAGATGATTAAAGCAATCGTTACAAAAACAATGAAGTTTTCTGGAATGGGTGTTATTCCTTCTGGCAGTGTTTTTAAAGCGAAAACTAAAAAAGAACTTCCTGTAGAAATATTTAAAGAGATTGAAGCAGGCACAGGGCTTATTAAAGTGATTGAAGAAAAAGAAGCAACTCCTGTAAAGAAAAAACCTCCTGCACAAAAGAAAGCAGAGCCTAAGCAGGAAGAAGTTGAAGAAAACACAGTTGAAGAAAAGAAAGAAGAAAAACCTTCAACAACCAGAACAAGAAGAAAAAGGACTAAATAATGTTTGCAGATTTAGAAGCTGTAATTACAACAGTAAATTCGCAATTAACCAGTATTTCTGGTAGGGTAGAAACGCCTGTAGTAGAAAATGCTTGTGATATGGCTTCTAAAGAAACAGGCGTTGTTTTCCCTTTATTTAATAATAAAGAAGAATATTGGCTTGTGCAACGTGCAGTCAGACACGTTATTGCAGACTTACGTTTGCAAAATAGTCCTAAATTTAAGATAAATTCAATGCACTTGAATCAACGCTTTGATCATTACACAAAACTCGTTGAAGAGTATGATTTGAAGTTTAAAGAAGCATTAGAAGAAGACCCCTCTTTATTTCCTTCTATGTCCTCATCTTCATCTTCAGGAAATTCTGATTTCATCACTTACATTCCTACAATTTAAAGGAGTTTAATATGGCTATTGGTGATGATGTAAAAGAAACTTATGAAGAAGTAGGCATACCTTATCAGGTTGAAAAATTAGACACTGGAGGTTTGTTTGATGAAAAGTGTTTGATTGAAAAGTATACAGAACAGTCTACAGAGTTTATCAGACAAAGGGTTGTTGTTGTTAATATTCCTTATGATACTGAGGCAGTTCCTGGTGATCTTATACATCTTGAAGGTGAAGAATTTTTAATCACTTCTAAAGACAGTACACGAGTTGAAAATGCAGTAGCTTTTTATCGTTGCATGTTATACAGGTGTAATGATTTTTGTTCTATATACACTTATAATCCTAATAGAGGCTATGATTCTAATTACAATAAATACCCTGAGTTTTCTCTTGAAGAAGAAAATGTTCCTCTTCTTTTTTTAGATGTTCCAAGAGCAACAGAAGCAGAAGAAATTGAGTCTGTTTATTTAGGAAGTATTTCAGGTTATTCAGCTTATATGCAAAAAAGGAACATTAAAGAAGGTGATCGTATAAAGCTTGATGATACTTTTTATTTAGTAGAAAATATTCATTCTCATAGATTAAAGGGCAATTTTATCCTTTATTTACAGAAGGTGCAGGATGACACAGCGACATACTGATAGTGTTCTTTTCAGTCTTGACGGTGAAGATGTTGGAAGAACACGGGCACAATTTAAAGCTGGTGTAAAGTTTGCTGAAGCAGGGCATAAAGCTATGGCTTACTTTAATGATGATGGTGAGGGGCGTTTAACTGAGGGAGCTGCGAAGCACCTTGCAGGGTTCATTAAGGCTTGTATCATAGATAATTCCTTACTTGAGGGCAGAGAACAGGCATGGGCAACATTGTCTGACGAGTATTATAAGAGAAAAAAAGGTAGATATAGAGGAAAGCCTGACACTTTTTGGTATTTAAAAGGTGAAATTCATGACAATATAGGCATTATTTGGCGAGGTAAATGGACACGTACTGTAGGTATTAAAAGAAGTGCCACTACTGAAAGACCTTCAGGAAGAGGTTCTTATAATATTGCACAAGTTGCAAGAATACTTGAGTTTGGTGGTGGGGATGTTCCTGCAAGACCTTTATTCGGTCCTGCTACACAGGTATGGATAAATAAACACTTCCCTGACTGGGGGAGGTTTTTTGGCAATGTTATGTCTAAAACTTACCCTGACTTTTTTAAAGAAGTTCAAAACAATCTAGGAGCAGACATTGTCCCTTCACTCAAGAAGCAAGCACAGTCTGAGTTAAGTAGGGCGATAGATATGGCTTTTTTAGAAGCAAAAGATAAAAATAATATAAAAGGAACATTTTAAAATGGAAAATAAGAATATAATGTCGGATAGAGTTCGTTGTTTGATGGCTCAGCCTAAAGATTTAATGCTTATGCTTGAAGTTCCTTATTCTGTTCTTGAAAAACTTGTGTTTATTTTAGAGCATTCAGAGTTCAGATACAATTCCGAAAAGAAAGAAGAAATTGAAGTAGCAGAATGGCTAACTGAAGTACTTTTTCCAAACTTAACCTCTATTTTAGATGAATTTAGTGGAGAATCTGATGTTAGATAATACTCAAAAAGAGTCAAACTTATTTAAAAGCATTAAAAAACATGTTGTAGACAATTTACATCGTGGTTCTGAAAGAATTTATACAAGTTTCGGTTTTGAAGAAGAAAGACCTGTAGGTGAAGATCGTTTTGTGATTGTTCTTTTAAGTGATTTTGATTCTGGAACAGTTAGTTCTGCAAGAGCTTCTTTTTATATGTTTTCTAAGACTGATGATAATGGTGAGTTAGCTGATTTAAATGATAAAGTTTTAGATCTTTTTTTAGACAGTAATGACCCTCATGGGTTACGGAGAATTTCTTTTGTTGATGAAACTTTTACGGAATTTTCTAAAATAATACCATACCCTCAACCTTCTTCTTCAAGACAACGCACAAATGATAATCTTTATATGAAGTATATAGATGTTGTTTTTAGGTGGGGGGGTAAGTAATGTTTTATTATTGTGAAAAATGCGGTAAAAAGCTTATTGAAAGAAAAAGTAATGGTTTATGGAAGTTTGTTTTTGGAAAAAGGAAAGGAGATGCTGCAGTTGTTGATATTGAAATTCATGGTTCTATTAGAATTAAATGCCTTAGAAGATCTTGTCAGCATGTAAATGTGCTTACTTTTTTCCCAAATCAAAATGTTGATATGGCTGAATAAGTGTGTTAACTTAAACACACTTAATCCTATATAGGAAATGCTCAGGTTAACGTTAACAAAAATTAAGGAGTTTTTAATATGGCATTAGAAAGAACCGGACCACTAACAAGAGATACCAGTACCGTCGCACTAGGTCTTGCACAGATCAGACTAGGCGATGCAAGTGCTTTTATTTCCTCAAGAAGTCCTGTATTTGGTCAGCAGGATAGTATGGGTGCTTTGGGCAGCACTAAGTTTAACAGTACTGTTGAGCAGTGGAAACTTGAATCAGGTTTCCCTAAACTTGAAGACATGTCTATACCTGTAAGTGAAGTTGCAAGTATGGAATGTTCTTTTAAAGAAATTACACCTAAGAACCTTGCACTTGCAAGAGGTCTTAACCCTTTTGAAGATGTTTCTGCAACTGTTAAGGAAGGTTCTGCTGTAACTACTTCAGGAACAACTTCAGGCGATATTGCTGTTGATGATGCTGGTGGAGCTGTAGACGATGTTTGGAGTGTTGTTTTTTCAAGTGGCACAGCTTACGATGTTTATGGTGTAAATACAGGACATGTAGGCGGTGGGGACATTTCTACAGAGTTTGCTCCTGATAATTCAGGCAATCCTTATTTCACAATTCCTGCAAACTTTTTTACAGGGACATGGGCAGCGGATGAAACATTCAATTTCTCAACTACTGCTTATATTGCAGGGACAACTGCTTTTTCAGACAATCATACAGGTGAAATTAAACTAGGGTCTATGAAAGCTCCTGACTTTATTAGGATGGAAGCTGTATATACTTACCCTAATGGTGTTAACCATATGTACATCATATTTCCACGTGCAAACGTTTCTATGAGTACAGAGCTTGATCTTCAGGATTCTGATGCAGCAACTTCTCCAGTAACTTTTGAAGCAAAAAGAGCTGATAGCGGTACTGCAGGCGGTCATGCTACTTGGGACGATGCCCCTCTTGGTGTCATTAGTTTTGATTAATTTATAAATAAAAGCCTCCTAAAATAGGGGGCTTTTTATCAGAAGGAGTGTTTTAAAATGGAAGAGAAGTACAATCTAGCTCCAGACATAAGAAAAACAATCATTGGAGTTCGTGAAGCAAAAGATCTCACATTATACCCTGTTTCAATAGCTTCTGAGAATGAACTTTTGAACGATTTTATTAATATATTTTCTTCTTTTACAGAATTTCAAGGCATGTCAGATTCAGAAGTAGGTGTTCAGATTAAGAATTACATTTTTGATAATCTTGAAAATGTGTTGTCTCATGTCACTGACGAACCCCCTGAATTGTCTGACATAACAAACATGCAGTTACTTGCTATATGTGAAATTATTTTTGAGGTGAATTTTGAGGTTTTGTTAAAAAACTTACCGGGCTTCGTCGAGAAAATGTCTCAACTGTTCAATTCGATGAAGCAGTCACCAGAATAATCAAGGAGACTACTTACACCATAAATGATGTGTATTTAAAGACCTTCTTACAAGGAGGTCTTACAAGGAAACAAGTCCTTGCTCTGAATCATCATTTAAACAAAATTGAGTATGATAATTTTGTTTTACAGGCTAAGATGCACGGAGCTGAATTTGATGAAGAAGGAGAGAAACAACAAACAGAATCATCTGAGAAGAACACAGTAGAAAACAGTTCTTTTATTTTTGGAGACCCTACGCAGTATGAAGAAATGTCTCCTGAAGAAAGAGAAAACCTTACCTCGAAGATGATGACTAAACATAAAGACTGGTCTTCTTCTGCCATGAACAAAAAAGGTAGGTAATATGAATGATATGAAAATCACCCTGTCAATGCTTTTAGGTAATAGCACTAAAAAGACATTTGACACTCTAAAAAAAGGTTTTCTTGACCTTTCTAAGCAGTTTGCAAACGCTTCAGCACAATTTGCAAAAATGAATCAGAATGACGTTAGTAAGACTCTTTCTAAGATTGCTAAGTCTTCTGAAGTTATGGGTAAAAGTATGAGTCACAATACTGAGCAGATTGGTACTGTGACTCAAAAACTTTTTGCACTTGAAGATCGTTTTAAAAAATTGCTGGGTTCTCAGACTAAGTTTGGCAAGGAAGGTCGAGCTGTTTTTGATGAGTATGAAGAAGGTTCTGTTACTATAGGGCAAGTAGAGCAAAAGCTTGAAAAGCTCAATAATGAATTTAAAGGGTTTGAAAAGTATGGTCAGTCTGTTAAGGCTGTTCAAAAGGCATGGGAGCATTATTCAAAAAGTGTTGAGAATGGCAGGATGTCTGTCAACGCTGCCATGCTTGAAACTGAAAAGTTTGAGAAGGCTGTAGGAGCTTTAGAACTTGATTTAAAGAAGGCTAATGTTTATACGGCTGACTGGGCTAAGAATTTAAGTTTTGCAAAAGTCAGGCAGGCTGAAATTGCTGGTCAGTTAAAAGTAACTGCAGGGGGCTTTACTAAGCTTACTGAATCCGGCAGGGAAGCTCTGCAGATGGATAAAAAGCAAGCACAAGCTTTGAAGACTTTGCAGGGTGGTTTGACTGCTTATCAAAAGCAACTTACAAAAGCTCATGACATTAAGAAGAAGGATATTGCTACTGGTGAAGCTTACGAAAAGGTAGTTAAAAGTATTGGTCAGAGTGTTGGCTATAATGCTGCAAAATTTGACACGTATGTGAAGCATATAGAAGGCACACACAGAGCTTTCATGCAGTTGAATACAACACTGCCTACACATGAAAAAGAGCTTAGGAGCGTTATAAATGGCGTGAATAAAGTCTCTTTAGCAGAAGAGTCCTTGAAAGGAAATTTAAAGGTTGTTAATAATCGCTTTCAAGTTTTAAATAAAGATGGTTTAAAGCCTTTTGGCAACATCACTTTACAGACAGCAAAAAATTTAGGCATTTTAGACAGGTCTTTTGATAAAATAACTGCAAAAGAAAAAGAGTATGCTCAGATCACTGGGCAAAGTATTCAAAAGACTCAAAAGATTTCTGAAGCTATGTTTCGTAGTGGTCAGTCTGTTGACAGTATGGCTGGCAAGTTTACTCGTTTAATTAACGCTACAAAAAGAACTCAAAAACTTAATCAAGATTTAAAAGTCCTTTCTTTACGTTATGAAGACTTAATGAACAGTTCTACAAAGTACGCAACAAGAGCAGAAGCTTTGTTTAAAGAAATGCGTTCTCAGGGAACTGTTACACAAGAATTAAAAACAAAACTTTCACAATTAGATAAAGAATATAAGTCTGCCGCTGCTTCACAGAAAAAACAAGAAGATCAAATGAAGCGTTTGAAGGCAGAGTATAGCGGTCTGGAAGAAACTACTACAAGTTACAGACAGGAGTATTACAAGCAAATACTTGCTTTTAAGAATGGTGAAAAAGAGTATGAAGATGTTAATAGAGCTTTAAAAAAGCTTTCTACTTCTTACAATCAGACAAGAAACGCTCAAAGAAAAGCTGAAGAAGAAGCAAAAGTTCTTCAAGCAAGATACAAAAGGTTGCTTGAAAGTACTTCTAAGTATGGCGTAGAAGCTGATCAATTAATACGTAAGCTTAAAAAACAACCTTCTGCATTAAGACAAATACGTGAAGAGCTTAAACGTACTGAAAAAGACTGGAATAAGAATCGAAACTCCTTAAACAGAACTACAGAAGAAGTTGGTAAGTTTGGAAATGCTTTAGGCAAGTTAGGCAAGCGTTTACAGATTTACTCACAATACTTCTTTGTTTCGAGGGTTATTAACGGATTTACTCAGAGCTTACGTCTTGCAGGAAGAGCTATTGTTGAACATAACCAAGGTTTGCATGACTTAAAAGCTATCTTGAACGCAACAACCGCAGAAGTTGCAATGATGGATGAGACTCTTGTAGAAACTTCTCAAAGAACTAAGTTTAGTTTGGGTGAGGCTGCAGAAGGTATGAGGATTTTAGGTCAGGCTGGTTATGATGCTATAGAAGTTATTGAAGGTTTTCCTGCAATAGCTGATTTAGCTACTGGTACTCTTTCAACAATGGACACAACTGTTAAACTTGTAACAACTGCTTTGAAAGACTTCCAAATTGAAGCTTCTGAGACTGCAAGAGTTGCGGATATTTTTGGTAATGCTGTAAACAGGTCAAAGCTAACACTTGACGGTTTGAACACAAGTTTTAACTATATCGGCCCTACTGCTAAAGCTGTTGGCTTAGATTTGGAAGACACTGCAGCTTCTATGATGATTCTTGCTAACTCTGGTGTAAGAGCAAGTACACAAGGTACAGGTCTTAGACGAGTTTTAGGGGAATTAATATCTCCTTCTGCAAAATTGAAGGAAAGAATACACGAAGTAGGATTGACTGTTGATGATGTGAATCCTCAGATAGTTGGAATGGAAGTTACACTTAAAAATCTTCAAAAAGTTGTTTCAGATGCAAGTTTTGCTTTTGATCTTTTTGGTCAAAGGGGTGCAAACATCATGACTGCTTTTATGGAGCATGGTGAAGATTTTGCTCAATTTAAAGAAGATGTTCAAGAATCTGGTGCTGTTGCGAGGATGGCTGAAGAACAGATGAAAGGTCTTGAAGTTGCCATTAAGAACTTAAAAGACAGATTTGGCGTAATGTCAAGTGTACTTGCTGAGGAGTCTGGGTTTATTAGTGGACTTAAAATGGGCTTGAACCTATTAAGAGGCTTTATGGGGATTGTTACAGAAGTTGCAGGAACACCCATAGGCAGTTTAATCACAGCTTTAACAGGACTCACTATTGTTTTAGGAAGTACTACGGCAGCAATACTTGTTCTTAAAGGCACTAAATTAGCTTCTTTTTTCATGGCACCTATACACGCTTTAACAACTTTAAGTGCTGGTTTATCTACTCTTGGATTTAAAGCGATTGTCCTCCGTTCTTCTTTGTCAGCTCTTTCACCTAGTTTATACACATTGGTTTCAGCTATAAATCCTGTAACAGGAGCAATAGCTGCAGCTATTGCCACTTTAGGTGTGTTGAGAGTTGTGCAAGGAAAGAACGCACAAGCTATTAGAGAAAGCATAAATGCAAATGCTGAGTACTTAAAAAGTTTAAGAGATGTACGTACTTCTTTAAACATGACAAACAAGGTTCTTGAAGAAGGAAACATTACTCAGGAAAATTTAAGTAAAAGATACCAAGAAGTGTCTGAAAAATTAGCAGAATTATCTGAAGGCAATGATGTTTTTAGGAAAAAATCTGTGGAGCTTTTTGGCGAAATTCAAGCAGGAGCAATGTCTATAAGCAAACTGACTACGCATATTGAAGAAATGCAGGAAGCTATGGACAAAATTGAAATGCTCAAATTAGGGGAACAGGCTAGAGATGCTTATGACTTAGCAGCAAGTTATGAAGCTATGAGCAAGGCTGCTAAGTCTATGGCTTTAGCAGAAAACGCATCCCTTGTGGAAAGATCACGTGTAGGATATGTCGCTTTAAAGGAAGCTGTTGAAAAAGTAGGTAGTGAACAGGAAAAGCAAGCATTTAAAACTTTAGAACAAGTTGAAAGGATTAAAGCAGCAAAACTTGCTGCTAATGTTGACATTGAAAAATCTAATTCTGAAACTGTTGATGCTTTGTTAAAAAAGAACGGGTATGCTGTAGATAAAAACAAAGTTCAGTATGAAATGATGAAACAGTTTTTAACAGAATATATTTTAGCACAAAAAGAAGCTGCAGAAGAAGCTAAAAAAACAGATTTAAGCCCTTCTTATGACGCTATAAAGACAGGGTATGAAAGAGCTCTTTCATACCAAGGAAAGTTTGCACAAAGCAGGCTTGATGAGATTGAAAAAAGCAAGCAAAAAGAAGTTGAAGTTGAAGAAGCTTATGCTGTTAAAATACAGGAAGTCAATACTGAACTTGCAAGATTGAAAGTTGAAGCTGCAAAAGATGCTTCAGAAAAAGCTCAAAATAGTGAAAGGGTTGAAAAAGAAAAAAGAATAAAACTTGCAGAAGAAGTTGTTGAAGCTCAGAGGGAGTTAAATGAAGAAGAAAATGCGTTAAGGGAAGCAAGAATTAAAGCTATTGAAGCTTCTTATGAGAAGGAAATAGCGACCTTAGATGCTGCAGAGCAGGAAAAGTTAAATGAGCTTAAAAAAGCACGCCTTGAGAACTATGAGGATGTTGTTTCTTATAATAAAGACATAAACGATCTTGAATTAAGGATGTCAGAAGATCGTTTTGAAAAAGCTAAGAAATACTATGATAAGATTAAAAATTCTGAAAACAGCACAGTACAGGATGTAGAAGACGCTCATAAAGAACTTATTTCAGCAGAGTCTGAGTTTATAGACACAAAATTAAAGATGAAAGAAAATCAGTATGTGTCTGAAGAAGATATGGTGGAAAACACTTATAAAAGACGCATAAATCAGATTGAAACAAACCTTGCACTTGAAATTATTGCAGAAGAAGATGCAAGAAGGCAAAAAATGCAGGCTGAAGTTGATTATGCTCAAAAAATATTCAATTTACGTCAGAATCAATTTGATAGTGTTAAAAATGAGCACAGTGAAGACACAAAACAGTATCAGGATGCCCTAAACAAAAAAGTAGAAGCATATAGAATTTATATGCAGAAAATGGCAAAATTAAAAGGACTTGACACTCAAAGTACTGATGAGAACACTGACGCTAATAATGAAAACTCTGATGCTACTGATGAAAACTCTAAAAAGAAAAAGAAAAATTCTGAAGAGAATGAGGAGAATGCAAGAACTACTCGTAAAGTGACTACTTCTTTAGATGAGCTTTCTATGTCTTATGAGAAGTTTCAAAAGTATGCTAACACTAAAAAGTTAGAACAATTTTGGTACGCTATGAAAGGCATGTCTGATGGTTATAAAGCTATCATGTATGGCATTGAGGATGCTTACAATGCTGTAGGAAAAGCTGCGAATAGTTTAGGATTTAATGTTGATTATTCAAACAAGACGCTTGATGAAGCTAAAAGCATGCTTGAAAGTGCAGCTCCTGTTTGGCAGGATTTTGAAGAGGAACTTGCAAGTATCTCTGAAGAGCTTAAAAACACTTCTTCAGCTTCTTCTGATTTTTCTGCGAGTGCTGGTGAAGCTGAAATTTCTTTACAGGAATTAAGAAAAGAAGCTTCAGAAGTTTCAACAAAAGCAAGTGAACTTTACAATACTTCTTGGGTTAATGCTGATAGTATGAAAACAGCTACACAAGAAGTTATTGATCAATATAAAAAGATTCTTGAAGAAGGTAAAGAAAAGATTGCAAGTCTTAAAGAAGAATGGCAATCTTTAGCTGACAAGATTGAAAGTGTGAATGATCAGATTCTTCAAATTGAAGCAGATACTCAGAGTAAAATACGTGATTTAAAACGTAAGACAATGACTGAGGAAGAAGTTTGGTTAGATAAAAAAGCTGAGTATAATGAGAAAATAAAACAAGCTGAGCAAGCTCAGAGTCAAGGACAGTACAATCAGGCTGTCGCTTTGTTTAAAGAAGCACAAGATGTTGCTAAAGAACTTTCTACAGAGGTCAAAAATGACAGTGATCAAGTTGTGAAGTCTTTAGAAGAAACTACTCAAACTTCTATGGGTTTGATTGAATCTGCAGCTGATAAAATGAAAGGGGCTTTAAAGAATCAAAAAGACACTTTAGTTAATCAACAGCAAAGTGTTCGTGGTGAGATTGATCAAACTTCAAATTCATTAAGCAACCTTGCCAGTCAGATAAAAAGTATTAATAATTTTTCATTTAATACAAGTATAGGTGAGGATTACTATAAAAATTTCACTACAACCAACCCTTATCAAGACAGTATGACGAACAAATTTGCTGATGGTGGGCTTGCAAACGGACCATCGCATTCTCAAGGCGGTATTCCTATAGAAGTAGAAGGTGGTGAACATATACAACCTGTAAGTTCTGTACAGCATTATGGTAAAAAAGGTTTAGACTTCTTAGAAGGTTTTAGGCATAAAGTGTTTCCTAAGAACTTTTTTGAAAACCTACCTAAGCCAAGAATGTCCTTTTCACTTGGAGGAGCTGTTCCAAAAGTACCAGCACCTAAAATGTCTTTGCCTTCTTATGCTTCTGGTGGTAGTGTTAAAGAGAACGTGCAAACATACCAGTTTAAATTAGACTTGAACGGAAGTAATTACGGACCGTTCAGAGGTCAGAAAGATATGGTTGAAGGGATGTTAAATGAACTTAAAAAAGCACAGAGGTTAGCTTAAATGATACTTGACGGAATTTCTTTACCTAATGATTTTTATTGGGAAGATGAACTTACTTGGAATAAAGTAGTTTCAGAGACCTCTTATGGAAGCACAGGCAGTTTGTTTATTCAGCAGTCTGAAAAAAAGGACGGAAGATACATAACACTTACAGGGGACAATGACTCTTCATGCTATATAACAAGAGACAAACTGCTTCTTTTACAGGAAAAGAAAGACACTCTAGGTCTTGAGATGTTATTAGAATTGCCTGATGGAAGAACTTTTAATGTTGTTTTTAGGCATGCAGAAGACCCTCTTGAAGTTGTTGCTGTAAATAAAACTTTAAAAACAAATAATGATGATGTATACATATTAAAAAGTATAAAATTGATGGAGAAGACTAATGGCTGATATTTCAAAACAAGATATAAAACTGATGGCCTCTCAGGTACTTGCTGACACTGAGGACGGTGGCGGCCAGATGACAAGCAATGAAATTGTTTCCGGAAATGTGAACAATCTTTTCCCTGACATTTCAAGACTTGACAGAACTTATGGCAGAGTAAGTATGAGGAAAGCATACATAGCTGTAAGAACTGATAACAGGGCTACTTATTTCGGATCTCATGTTGCCCTTACTGAGCAGGCAGAAGATCCTCTTGTTAATACAACACTTTTTACTACTGAGGATTGGTTTGATCGCAGAGAATCCTGTCAGAAAAGAATAGAAGGCTACCTTGTTAAAGGTCCAATATATGCTTGCGCTTTGTGGGGAGATCATTATGAGGGCAGCAGATCTGTAACTGTTTTTACTGAAGAAGGCTGGCCTCTTCCTGAGAATGGGGAAGTGTTTGTTATTATAAAAACACGGGATTTAAATGGCGCCACAATTACAGCAGAAGAACAGTTCTTAAGAATTACAAAAATCGAAAGTGAAATAAGAGAATTTACAGATTCTAATGATGGCAAGTATAAAAAACAGATTATTACTTTAACATTTGGGAATAAAATAAAATTTGATTTAAAAGGTAGTTCTCCAACAAGAGCTTTTTCTTATGGGGATGATAGCACACGTGGGACAGTGTTTCATACAAGTGTGGCTGCAGATACTTCTAAGTACTACGGTGTTTCAAAGTTAGTAGAGCCTGCAGGAAATAGTGAGCTAAGTATCAGAGTTGATGAAATAAGAAAACCCCTGGTACCTTCAACTACAAGTCAGGCTGCTGTTACTGATTTTGGTGTGGGGACATTACGTGAAGCTGTTATTTCTTCTTCTGGTGACACTGAATCAAAAATTACAGTATCAAGGAGCCTGTCTGTAAGTTCAGGAAATAATACGCTTTTAACTGGTATGGGTATTAAGCACGGCTCTCTTGAATTGGATGTTTCATATGTGGGTTCTTTTACTGATAATGGTAAGGGAGACTTGTTAGATGAATCAAGTGCAGTTGCGGGGGTTGTTAATTACGCTTCAGGTGAGATAACTTTTCAGGCAAATTCTTCTACATCTTCATCTACGGCAGATATTACGTTTTATCCTGCAGCACCAACGCCTGCATTTACAGAATCAGGCAGTATCGCTATACAGGAGCAAAACAGAGGGTATACTTATGTTTTTAATTGCACCCCTTCCCCTGTAAGAGGAACAATAAAAATAGATTTTTTAAGTTCAGGTAAATGGTACTCTTTATATGATCAGGGTACAGGAGAATTAAAAGGGCTTGAGGATGGTGTTGGATCTGGTTCTGTTAATTTTGATACTGGTTCTGTAAGTATGACTTTAGGGGGTATGCCTGATATAGGTTCTATGATCCTGATATACTGGGGTACTCCTGTTTTTACAATGCCTTTGCGCACCCACCTTGAAAATTCTGAAGAGTTAACTAAGTATGATACTCTTAATCCTCCTGTGACTATTTCAGGGGAACTGCCTTCTTTACCTAAATACGGTACAGAAATAAATTTTACTTTTCCTGTTTCAGAAGGAAGTTATAGGGTATATGGTACGTATGATCAATATGTTCAACTTTCTTATGAATACATAACTTCTGACAGTACAGTTTATTCTGGTCCATGCGGCTACATTAAAGCTTCATGGTCGGGAGAATCTCCTAAAAATTATATTTTCACCCCCAAACTTCTTCCTGAATCAGTTTCTACATATAATATCTCTTTTACAGACAAAGAAGTTATTGAAGAAGCAATAAGCGTTTCGTATGCATCTTCTTTAACTATAGCATTAAATAATACAGGAAATTTAGCTCCTAACCATTTACGAGGCAATCTTACAGTTTTGCCAGAGTCTCTTTCTAAAAAAACAGCTTATACATACATTGACCGAGGTACTGGCGAAGTTAAATCAACCACAGGTTCAAATTTAACTTTGCGGCAAGTTTCTGCAATTGTTGGTTTTTATGACGATGGCTCTGGTAATATTATCCACCAAGGGACAGATGGGGATATAATAGGCTCTGTTGATTATACTACAGGTGAAGTTACTCTTCAGGGGGATTATGTAGTTTACTTTCAGGCAGACCGCACTTTACATACCGATGAAGTGAGTTCGTGGCATAACCCCGACGCTAAAAACACAAGAACAGAAGAGCTTGTTACTGTAGAACAGGTTGCGTCTTATGAAGGCGGTTCTGCAATAAACTTTAATTATAGACAAACAGATAGTGCCGAAAATTCTATATCTTCAGATAATTCTGTGTCTGAAGAGGATCTTTCAGTAGAAATCCCTAAACTAGATAATACAGTTTTAATGGCGGGGAGTGTTGTTATTAAGCATAAAGGAACATTTTATCTTGACGATGGTTTAGGTAAATTACGCAATGCTTCATCAGATCAGATTTTTTCAATTAATTACAGTACAGGAAAAATAACCTCAGATAACTTGTTTGAACCTTTTTCTCTTATAGATTCTGCTATAGATGACATCAGAGGAGTATTAATTGCAGCTAGGGATGAAATAACATATCAGTGGAAATTCAGAACTCCTGGCGCTCCTATAACTCCTTCAAGTTTTACAATACAGGCAACTACAAATGAAGGGCAAATAATAGAAACAACCGGAGATTTTGACGGTAATCTGGAAAGCACTGAAATTCACGGTATCATAGAATACGATACCGGAATTGTTGATGTTCTTTTTGGTGTATGGACACCTATTCCTGCAGGAGAAGAAAATGAAGAATGGCTTAATGATTATATGACAGATGGTTCTGGTAATTATTTAGAGCCTCTTGAAGTGCAAACAAAAACAATCACAATGAACTGTGTTGTAGAAACACATGTACCTCTTGATGCAGATCTTTTAGGACTCAATCCAGTTAAGCTTCCTATAGACGGAAAAGTTCCAATATACAGAGATGGTGATATTGTTCTTATACACCATTCACAAACAGATGTAATCAGTTCTCCTTCTGCAGGTCAGACTGTTACCCTTTCAAGAAGTAATGTGAACCTGATCGAGTTATATGATAATGACGGTGTGTACATCCCTGAGCTTGGAAACTATTCTGTAGATTTGTCTGCAGGAACACTGACTTTTGAAGACCCCCTTGATTTATCTGCATATTCAAGCCCTTTTCAGGCAGTTAATCGAATTGAAGATATGGTGTTAACAACTGATGTACAGATTACTGGTCACATGACATTGTCACAACCTCTTCAGCACAGCTATCCTGCAGATGAAACACTTGTAAGCTCTGTACTTCCTATAGGCGATGTTCAGGCAAGAATTTATAATGTGTTTACTGATTCAAGCTGGAATAATTCTTGGAGTGATGAAAGACAATA